>Ga0210410_10000342_pt1 | contig 56598 bp, 48 predicted proteins | sample IncBWC4MmetaG_FD_161058 | JGI IMG/M metagenome (GOLD analysis project Ga0210410, IMG submission 161058) | Forest soil microbial communities from Barre Woods Harvard Forest LTER site, Petersham, Massachusetts, United States - Inc-BW-C-4-M | ecosystem: Environmental > Terrestrial > Soil >...
ACCGCGACCTCCGACAGCCGCACGCCGCGCTTCGGCGCGGTGCTGCGCGACGGGGAGCAGGTCACGCCGCTCGAGCTGTTCTTCGACCTCGTCTTCGTGCTCGCGCTCACGCAGTGCACCGCGCTGATGGCCGCGACGCCAACGTGGGAGGGGCTCGCGCAGGGCATGCTCGTGCTCGGCGTGCTGTGGTGGTCGTGGGTCGGCTACGCGTGGCTGACGAGCGTCGTGGACCCGGAGGAGGGCGCGGTGCGGCTCGTGATGTTCCTCGCGATGGCCGCCTTCCTCGTGTGCGCGCTGTGCGTGCCGGAGGCGTTCGGCTCCGAGGCGCTGCTGTTCGCGCTCGCCTACGGCGTCGTGCGCGTGGCGCACATCCTGCTGTTCCTGCTCGCGAGTCGCGACGACCCGGAGCTGCGCCACGCGACCTGGGGGCTCGCGGTCAGCACGGCGATCGGCGTCGGGCTGCTGCTCGTCGCGGCGGCGACCGACGGCGCGCTCCAGGGCGGGTTGTGGGCGCTCGCCCTGCTGCTCGACATGGGCGGCCCGCTCGTGATCGACCCGGCCGGCTGGCGGCTCGTGCCCGGCCACTTCGCCGAGCGCCATGGGCTGATCGTGATCATCGCGCTCGGCGAGTCGATCGTCGCGATCGGGGCCGGAGCAGGCGAGCACGTGGACGCGAGCATCGTGCTCGCCGCGGTGCTCGGGATCGTCGTCGCCGCCTCGCTGTGGTGGCTGTACTTCGACGTCGTCGCGCCGGTCTCCACGCGGCGGCTCGTCGCGGCCCAGGGCGCCGAGCGCAACCGCATGGCGCGCGACTCGTTCTCCTACCTGCACTTCCCGATGGTCGCCGGGATCGCGCTCGTCGCACTCGGGATGAAGAAGACGCTCGGGCACGTCGGGGACCCGCTGCACCTCGTCCCGACGGTTGCGCTGCTCGGCGGTGCCGCGCTCTACCTGTTCGCGCACGTCGCCTTCCGCCTGCGCAACGTCCACACGCTCAACAGACGGCGGCTCGGCCTCGGGATCCTGCTGCTCGCGCTCGTGCCGGCCTTGTACACGGCGCCGGCGCTCGTGTCGCTCGCGGTGCTCGCGACCCTGCTGACGCTGCTGATCTCCTACGAGACGTGGCGCTACGGCGAGGCCCGCCATCGCGTCCGCCATCCGGGCGAGGCCTGACGCGCGGAACGCCCTCCGCGAGGCCCTACGCGCCAGCGGTGCGGGCGGTTCAGCGACACATCCGCTTGATGGCGCTTCCGCGCGCCATCCTGCGCAAAGCCGCACGCGCCTCGTGACGACCGCCTGGTCGGTCGATGATGCCGGCGTGGGAAGGAAGGCGTCACGCGGGCGGCAGGGCCGCGTGCTGCTGGGGGCCGCGGCGTTGTTCGCAGCGGTCTTCGCAGCGCGCGCGGCCGACGGCACCGTCGCCAGCGGCCTGACGATCCTCTACCTGCTGCCGGTCGTGCTCGTCGGCGTCGAGCTGGGGCGGCGCGCCGGCATCGCCGCGGGGCTGCTCGCGTTCGCGCTGTTCGTCGCTTGGGCGCCGTTCGCGCCGACCGCGGTCCCCGCCGCTGCGTACGTGGTGCGCGCGCTCGTGTTCGTGTTGATCGGCGCGGTCGCAGGGCACCTCGCCGACCGCCTGCGCAGCGTGGCGGCGGAGGCGGAGGCGGGCGCTCGGCACTTCGAGCTGTCGCGTGACCTGCTCGGCACCGCGACCTTCGACGGCCGCTTCACGCACCTCGACGGCGCCTGGGAGCGGTGCCTCGGCTGGACGCGCGAGGAGCTGATGGCGCGGCCGTTCGTCGACTTCGTCCACCCCGACGATCGCGAGCGCACGGAGGCGGAGGCGGCCCTTGCGGCGGGCGGCGACTTCACCGCCAGCTTCACGAACCGCTACCGCGCGAAGGACGGCAGCTGGCACTGGATCGAATGGTCCTCGCAGGTCGACTCCGAGCGGCGCCTGATCCACGTCGCCGCCCGCGACGTGACCGAGCGCCGCGAGGCTGAGGCGGCGCAGCGGGAGGCGGAAGAGCGCTTCCGCCGCGCGTTCGACGACTCCGCCACCGGCATGGCGGTGGTCGGCGTGGAGGGCGAGGCGCGCGAGCTGCTGCTCGACGCGAACGACAGCCTCGGCCGCATCTTCGGCTGCCCGCGCGAGCGGCTCGTCGGCACGCGCGCGCTGACGGCGCTGATCGACCCGGCGCACGCGCCGGCGCTCGCACGCGGGATGGAGGACCTGCTGCGCGGCGCCGACGCCGTGCACCGCAACGAGTACCGCCTCGTGCGGCCCGACGGCGTGCGCGTATGGCTCGACATGACCGCCTCGCTCGTGCGCGACGCGGACGGCCGCTCGCTCTACCGGCTCGTGCAGGTGCTCGACGTGACCGAGCGCAAGACGGCCGAGGAGCAGCTGCGCTTCCTCGCCGACCACGATCCGCTCAGCGGCGTCTTCAACCGCCGCCGCTTCGAGCAGGAGCTGCAGCGGGAGATCGACCTCAGCGCCGGCCGCCCGCGCCGCAGCGTCCTGCTGCTGCTCGACGTCGACCGCTTCAAGGCGATCAACGACACGCTCGGCCACGCGGTCGGCGACGCGGTGATCGCGCGCCTGGGCGACGCGCTGCGCAGCCGTCTGCGCTCGGCCGACGTCGTCGCGCGGCTCGGCGGCGACGAGTTCGCAGCGATCCTGCGGCGCACCGACGTGCCGGCTGCGCGCAACGTGGCACGCGACCTGCAGACGGTCGCCGCACAGCGGCTGGCGGCGCTGGTCGGCGACGCGCACGGCCCCGTCACCCTCAGTGCCGGGCTGGTCGAGATCGGCGACGCGACGAGTCCCGACGAGCTGCTCTCGCAGGCCGACCGCGCCATGTACGCGGCGAAGGCCGCCGGCCGCGACCGGGTGATCGCGGGGACCGGCGACGGCAGGGGCGTGCTCCCCTCCGCGCTGGGCGCGCCGCCGGCCCAGTCGAGGCAGCGCTTGCCGGGGGCGTAGGGGCGGCTGTCGCCGCAGCCCGTCGTGACCGCCACGTCCGCCTGCTCCGCCGGCGCGGGCGTGAGGAGCTGCGGGATGCCGGCATTATATCGACAGATATGAATGGAGCTCTAACGCACTCCCTACCGGCGGAGTAGGCTGGAGCCGATGTCGCTGCTGGTGCTCGCCCTCGAGGCGGCGCTGTATCCGACGCTGCTGGCCGCAGTCGTGATCCTGCTGACGCTCGAGCGTCCGGCGGTGCTGCTCGCCACGTACCTCGCGGGCGGCTTGACGATCAGCATCGGCCTCGGGATCGCGATCGTGCTGCTGCTCGGCGGGACGAACGCGGTCAAGAGCGAGCAGTCGCTGATCAGCTGGACGGGCGACCTCGCGATCGGCGGCCTCGCGGTGCTGCTCGCCGTCGCGCTGTCGATGCGTGCGGACGAGCGCATGCGCGAGCGGCGGCGTGCGCGGCGCAACGGGGCGTCGTCGCACGCGAGCGCCCAGCCCTCGGATCCCGAGCCGGCCGCCAAGGCCGAGCCGTGGTCGGAGCGGATCCTCTCGCGCGGGTCGGCGCCGGTCATCTTCGTCGCCGCGCTGTTCGTCAACGTGCCCGGCGCCGCCTACCTCGTCGCGCTCAAGGACATCGCCGCGGGCAACCACTCGACCGCGACCGAGCTCGGTCTGATCCTGCTCTTCAACGCGATCATGTTCCTGCTCGCCGAGATCCCGCTCGTCGGCCTGCTCGTCGCCCCCGAGCGCACCGGCGCGCTCGTCGAGGACATGAACCGCTGGCTGCGCGAGCACAGCCGCCAGCTCGCGATCGGCGTCTGCGCGACGCTCGGCGTGTATCTGATCGTGCGGGGCCTGGTGAACGCGTAGCGCTTGGGCGCTCCGGTCGTCCAGCCAGCAGTGACCTACGCGACCGGCTGCGGCGGGTCGCCCGGGGGTGGTCTGTCCGGCGGCGTCGGTCTCAAGGCCGGCGGAGGCGGCGGGGTGGTGCGGAGGCGCGTGTCGTGCTCGACCTCCAGCTCGACGACGCGCAGCTTGCGCACGACGAGCTCGTCGATCTCGACGCGGCCGAGCGACGCGCCTCTGACGGCGAGGCGCTCGACGGCGGCGCGGCGGATCGCGAGGCGGCCGATCGCGATCGAGCCGACGGCGAGCGCTCCGACGGCGAGCGCGCCGACCGCGCTTGCGCCGTGCGCCTGCAGTCCCGTTCCGCTCGCGGGTCGCGCCTCGGGGCGCAAGCGGGCGATGTGGAGGTGCTTCTTCATGGTCGCGAGACGCTATACCCGTCGTGGGCGGCGGCGACGCGCGTGGCGTCCGGGCGCGCGATGGCGAGCGCTGGGGAGCAGTCGGTCGCGCGCGCCGCTCACGCGCCCCTCCCGGCCTCCGCGATCGCTCTGCGGATGCGCTTCGCGGAGACCGGCGGGCCGCCGCGCACGGCGAGCGCCTGCGCGAAGCTCGCGACGCGCAGCTCCTCCAGCATCCAGCGCACCTCGTACAGCTCGGGCGGGCGCGGCGTGCCCGTGGGCCACTCGGCGAGGCGGCCCTCGTAGGCGGCCTCCAGCTCGTGGATCGTGCGCATGCGGTCGCGGTCGCTGCCGGCCGCGTCGGGCAGGCGGTCGAGCCGTGCCGCGGCCGCTTGCAGGTAGCGCTCGACGTCGGGCAGCCGCGCCGCACCCGCCGTCGCGACGCAGCCGGGGTGGACCAGACGACCGAGCTGGCGGGCGACGTCGAGGCGGATCTCCTGCAACGGCGCCGCCGCCGGCAACGCGTCGAGCCGGCGCTCGACCTCGCGGCGCGCCTCCAGCGCCGCGACCAGAGCGCGCGCGACGGCGAGCGTCCGCTCGGCGAGCTCGCCCGCGACGTGTTCCCGCAGCTGCGCGAAGCCCGCCTCGTCCCATGCCGGACCGCCGGCCTCGGCCGTCAGCGCGTCGAGCGCGGCCAGCAGCGCGTCGTCCAGCGCGGCGCCGACGCTGCCGTGCGGCGCCGTCATCAGCGCGAGCTTCGCCGGCATGTCGAGGTGGTCCACCACCCACGGGATCGGCGAGCGCACCGTCAAGAGCAGCAGCCGGCGCGTGCCGGCGTGCATCGCGCTCGCCTGCTCCCCCGCCGTCTCGAACAGGCGCACGCCGACCGTCGCGCCCTGGTCGACCAACGCGGGGTACGCGCGCATGCCGCCGCTCGCCGTCGGCGCCAGCTCGCGCGGCAGCGTCCCGATCTCCCACGCGCGCAGGCCCGTGCGCTCGATCGACGGCGTCGCCGCCGCGAGCCGCTCGCGCAGCTGCGGCTTGACCGCCTCGCGCAGCGCGTCGAGGTCCTCGCCCTCGGCGACGACCTCACCTCCGGTGTCCTCGACGCGGAAGCGCATCTGCAGGTGCGGCGGCAGCCGCGACAGGTCCCAGGCGGAGCGCGGGACGCGCACTCCCCGCGTCCGCTCCAGCTCGCGCGCGAGCGCGTCGAGCAGCGGCTCGCTCCCCGGCCGCAGCCGTCTCAAGGCCTCCGCCGCGACCTCCGGGACCGGCACGAGCGACCGCCGCAGCTCCTTCGGCAGCGAGCGGATCAGCGCCGTCACCAGCTCCAGCCGCAGGCCGGGGACGAGCCACGCGAACTCGTCGGCGCGCAGCTCACCGACCTGCTCGAGCGGCACGTGCACCGTGACGCCGTCGTCGGCCGCGCCCGGCTCGAAGCGGTAGCTGAGCGGGAGCGACAACGGCCCGTCGCTCCACGCGAGCGGGTGCGCGTCCGGGTCGACCGTCGCGCCGTCGTCGGCGGGCGCCAGCAGCAGCTCGCGCGGCAGCGTGAGCAGCTCCGGGTCGCCGCGCCGCGCTTCCTTCCACCAGCGGTCCAGCTCGACGCCGGAGACGACGTCGGCCGGCACGCGCGCGTCGAAGAAGCGGTAGCGCGTCTGCTCGTCGGCGAGCAGGTCGCGGCGGCGCGCGCGATCCTCCAGCGCCTCGACCTCGGCGATCCGCCGCGCGTTCTCGGCGAGGAAGTCATGGCGCGCCTCCCACTCGCCGGCGATCAGCGCGCGGCGCAGGAACAGCTCGCGCGCGCCCGCCGGATCGACGCGCGCGTAGGGGACCGCGCGCTGCGCGACGACCGGGAGGCCGTAGAGCGTCACGCGCTCGTCCACGACCGCGGCGCCGCGCCGCTCGTCCCAGCGCGGCTCGCCGTACGAGTGGCGCAGCAGGTGCGCGGGCGCGATCGGCTCGATCCACGCCGGGTCGATGCGTGCCGCGGTGTGGCCCCACAGCCGCGTCGTCTCGACCAGCTCTGCGACCATCGCCCAGTCCGGCGGCTGCTTCGACAGACCCGACCCGGGCGACAGCGCGAAGCGCGCCCCGCGCGCACCCGTGTACTCGGCGAGCGGCCTGCGCCGCGGCGGGCCGCCAGAGCGTCGTGCGCTCGCCGCCTCCGTCGCCGCGTCCTTCACGCCGACGTGCGACAGCAGCCCCGCCAGCAGCGCCCGGTGGATCTCGTCGGGCGAGGCGGGCGCGGCGTTGATCGCGACGCCGGCGTTCTTCGCCGACTGGCGCAGCTGGCCGGCGAGGTCCTGCCACTCGCGGATCCGCAGGAAGTGCAGGAACTCCCCCTTGCAGCGCTTGCGGAACTGCGAGCCCGACAGCGCTCGCTGCTGCGCGCGCACGTAACGCCACAGGCGCAGGTACGCGAGGAAGTCGGAGCGGGCGTCGTCGGGCTCGGCATCGTCGGGCCGGTCGAAGCGCGCGTGCTGCTCGTCGGCCGCGCCGCGCGCCTCGGCGGGGCGCTCGCGCGGGTCCTGGATCGACAGCGCCGCGGCGATCACGATCACCTCTTCCGCGCAGCCGAGCGCGTCCGCCTCGAGCACCATGCGGCCGAAGCGCGGGTCGACGGGCAGCTGTGCGAGGCGCCGCCCGAGCGGCGTGAGGCGGTTGCGCCCGCCGCGACGCTCGCTCGACGCGTCCCCCACCGCGCTCGCCGGCTCCAGCGCCCCCAGCTCGCGCAGCAGCGCCACGCCGTCGCGCACCTGGCGCGCATCCGGCGGGTCGAGGAACGGGAAGTCCTCGACGTCGCCCAGCTCCAGCGCCGCCATCTGGAGGATCACCGACGCGAGGCTCGTGCGCAGGATCTCCGGGTCGGTGAAGCGCGGCCGGGCGGCGAAGTCCTGCTCGTCGTAAAGGCGGATGCAGATGCCGTCGGCGGTGCGTCCGCAGCGGCCCTTGCGCTGGTCGGCGGACGCCTGCGAGATCGCCTCGATCGGCAGCCGCTGCAGCTTCAGCCGCGCCGAGTAGCGGGATACGCGCGCGGTCCCCGGATCCACCACCGCGCCGACGCCCGGCACCGTCAGCGACGTCTCCGCGACGTTCGTCGCGAGCACGACGCGGCGGCGCGCATGGCCCTGGAAGACCTTCTGCTGCTCGGCGTGCGAGAGGCGCGCATACAGCGGCAGGATCTCCACGTCGTCGCGCAGCCGCCCGCTCAGCAGCTCGGCCGTGTCGCGGATCTCGCGCTCGCCGCTGAGGAACACGAGCACGTCGCCGGACGGGTGGGCGGGAATGGCATCCAGCAGCTCCTTCACCGCGTCGGGGATCGCGTCGAGCCGCTCGTGCTCGGCGTCGGGCACCGGCCGGTAGCGCGTCTCGACCGGATACGTGCGGCCGGACACCTCGACGACCGGCGCGTCGCCGAAGTGCGCCGACAGCCGCTCCGGGTCGATCGTCGCGCTCGTGACGATCAGCTTCAGCTCCGGCCGCCGCGGCAGGATCCGCTTCAAGCAGCCGAGCAGGAAGTCGATGTTCAGCGACCGCTCGTGCGCCTCGTCCACGATGATCGTGTCGTAGCGGCGCAGCAGCCGGTCGTGCTGGATCTCCGCGAGCAGCAGGCCGTCGGTCACGAGCCGCACGAGCGTCTCGTCGCTCGATCTGTCGGCGAAGCGGACCGCGTAGCCGACCGCCCCGCCGAGCGGCACGCGCAGCTCCTGCGCGACGCGCTCGGCGATCGTGCGCGCCGCGAGCCGCCGCGGCTGCGTGTGCGCGATCGTGCCGTGCACGCCGCGCCCCAGCTCCAGGCACAGCTTCGGCAGCTGCGTCGACTTGCCGGAGCCCGTCTCGCCCGCGACGACGACGACCTGGTGGTCGCGGATCGTCGCCAGCAGGTCCTCCCGCCGCGCGCTGACGGGCAGCTCGGCCGGGTAGTCGATCGCCGCCGGAACGACCGCGCGCCGCGCCGCCACGCGCGCCTCGGCCGCTGCGACCTCCGCCTCGAAGCGCTCCAGTGCCCGCCCGCGCGCACCGCGCAGCCGCTCGAGCCGGCGGCCGAGCCGATGCGCGTCGTGGAGCGTGAGGTCGTTCAGGCGCTCGCGCAGCGCACGCAGCTCGCGCGGGCCCGCCTGCTCGGGCGTCGTGGACACCGGATGAGGATAGGTGCGGCGCCGCGCCCGCGCCGGGACAGCACGCGGCGCCGCACGCGGGTCACGGCGCCGCGCCCGTCGAGATCGTCACGACGCGGTTCGCGGGATCGACGCCGAACCCCGGGGTGACGCATCTGCCGCGGCCGTCGAGCTTGACCGTCACGTCGCGGAGGCCCGCGCCGGCGAGCGCGCGGCGAGCCGCGTCGGCGAGCTGCCTCGGGGAGCGGCACCCCGGCCGAGCGTCGGCGAAGACCGCGCGCAACGCCTGCTCGACGCGGGTGACGACGCGGTTCTCGCGCGCCTCCCGCCGCGAGACGGTCGTCACGACGACGTGGTCGTTGGCGACGTCGTAGCCGCCCGCGCACGGTCCGCTCCCGGCAATCACGACGCGCACGTCGCGTCCGACGGCCGCGAGCCGGGCGCGAGCGCCGTCGGCCAGCGCCTGCGGCGACGGGCAGTCGGTGGTCGCGGTCGGAAGCGTGCTCAGCTTGGCGAGCGCCGCGTGCGCGCGTCCGGAGGCGGCGCCGGCTGGTGCGTAGTCGGCGGGCAGCGGGACGAGGCCGAGCCGGCGGCAGACCGCCGCGTCGGCCGCGGGGAAGACGCGGACCGGCTGCCGCTCGCCCGTGCAGGCGACGAGCTGCGGTGCCGTCGAGCGGCGGCCGGCGGTCATCGCGCCCTCGCGCCACAGCTTCGCGCAGGCCGCGACGGGATCGGCGGTCGGGCCGATCACCGACACGTTCGTGTCGAGCGAGGCGCGGTCGTAGCAGCCGATGCCGGCGTCGACTGCGACGTCGCCGGCCGAGAAGACGTGCGCGGCGACCGCGGCACCGCAGCTGAGGACGAACAGCGACGCGATCGCGATCGCGATGCGACGCGTCCTGCGCTGGCGGCGGCGCGGCGGGCGGGCGGGCTGCACGACGTCCACGAGCGCGTCGCGCCGCGCACGCACGGCGACGTCGTCGGGCAGCAGGAACGAGATGTCTGGTGTCGATCTCATCGCAGGGGTTCCTCCACTGGAATGCACGCTGGAAGTTGGCTTGGGAAGGCGTCGCCGAGACGCGCACGCGCACGTGCGAGCCGCGACCGCACGGTGCCGATCGGAACGCCGAGCGCGGCCGCCGTCTCCTCGTAGGTCAGCTCGCCCCACGCGACGAGCGCGAGCACCTCGCGCTCGCGACGCGGCAGGTCGTGCAAGGCGCCGCTCGCCTCGCGCAGCCGGCGCATCGCGTCCACGCGGGCGATCACGTCGTCCTCGTGTCCGGGAGCGCCCGCGGGCGTCGCGCCGCGCACGCGCTCGACGGCGGCGGCGTAGCGCCGACGACCGCGCCAGTGCTGACGCAGGACGTTGGTCGCCACCCCGAGCAGCAGCGGGACCGCGCTGTCGGTCGTCAGCGCGATCCGCCGGCGCCTTCGCCATGTCTCCAGGAAGACCGTCGCGGTCGCGTCCTCGGCGAGTTGGAGATCCGCGGTCCGTCGCAGGCAGTAGGACTGCACGGAGCGCGCGTGGCGCTCGTAGAGGTCGCCGAACGCCTCCGCGTCTCCCGAGCGGATGCGCTCCCACAGCAGTGCATCGGTTGCATTGGTCATTGGCTGTGAATGACCGCAGCGGAGGAACGAGTTCCCGGACGCCGCCGGCCGCGGATCGCGCGGCGAGCGATCAGCAGGCCATCCGCGCGGCCGGCGGGCGCGCGCCGGTACTGGTGAAGCGGGCGGTCGCGTCGAGCGTGGCGGCGAGCGTCACGGTGACGCCGCGGCCGTCGGCGGCGCGCAGGCGCAGCGTCAGCCGCACCGGCAGGCGGTGTCCGGTCGCGCGCTGGAGCGCGCGCAATGCCGCGTCGCTCAGGGTCAAGGTCAGCGTCGTGCGGCGGCTCGCGGCGAACCGCACCGTGCGCCGGCTCGCGAGCGTGAGCGCGGGGCGCCTGCCGCTGCGCGGTCGCACGAGCGTCGCGCTGCCGTGCAGCGTCGTGCGGTTCGGGTTGCGGACGATCAGCTTCAGCGTGCCCACACCCCGTCCGAGGACGAGCACGCCGTTGCGCGCCCCGCCGATGCGCGGGCGGACGAGCGCGCCCGGCGTGGGGATCGGCCTCGGAGTGGCTCTGGGCTGACCGGTCGCGGGCGGGCTCGTCCCCGGCGGGGCGGTGTCCGGCGGCGATCTCGTCTGCGGCGCCGCGACGGACACCTGGCGCGTCGCCTGGGTCGTGTTGCCGACGCTGTCGACCGCCGCGACCGTGACCGTGTAGTCGCCGGCCTGCGCGTAGGCGTGGCTGACGCCGGCGCCTGTCGCGACGGGCGAGCCGTCGCCGAAGTCCCACGTCGTCTGCGCGACGGTCGCGAAGGCCGAGCGCGCGCCGGCGGAGAAGGCGAGCACGTCGCCCGCGGTGCCGGTCGCAGGCACGCTCACGTCGCCGAGCTGCGGGCCGGTCGCCTGGAAGGCGGCGGCCGCGACCGACTTGGCGCCGAGCCCGTCGGTGGCGCTCCAGCTCGCGAGCGCGTTCCCGCCCGTGTCGGCGGCGAGGTCGAGCCCGCCGAGGCTCGCGCCGGCAGCGGCGCTCGCGAGCAGCGCCGGCGCGCTCCAGCCCGCGCCCGCGCGGCGGCTCGCCAGCACGCTGTCGGCGTTCGTGCCGACGTCGTGCGCGACGAGCACGACGGTGCCGCGGTCGACCGCCACGTCCTCCGCGCTCTCGGTTCTCGACGCGAAGACGGTCGTGCGCGGCTCCCAGCCGCCGGCCGTCAGCCGCACCGAGTCGAGGCCGTCGGTCGAGGCCGGCCTCCACGCGACGGTCGCACCGCCGCCGGCGTCGGCGCCGAGCCCCTGGAGCGGCACGCAGGCAGGGGCGACGTCGGCGCTGACGTGGTCGACCGTCCACGATCCGCTCGTGCGCAGCGCTCCCCACAACGTCGCCGGAGCGCCCTGGAACCAGGTCGCCGCCGCGTCCCCGCCGTCGGCGCCGACGAGCCGCAGCGGCGACAGCGCGTCAGAGCTGGAGATCAGGTCGGCGGGGCCGGCGGTCCAGCCGCTGCCGCTGCGCTGCCGCGTCTGGATCGCGTAGTCGAACGGGCTGGCGAGGCGTTGCGCGGTCCAGCCGACGAGCGCGCCGTCGCTCGCGTCGGGCGCGATCTGCGGGCGGGCGAAGGCGACCGACGCGTCGCCGGGATCCGACAGCGTCGTCGGCGCGCTCCAGGAGCCGGCGCCGCTCGCGGCCACCGCACCGCGAACGGATGCGATCCCCGTGTTGGGGTCGTGCTCGACCCAGGCGGCGAAGACGGTCCCGGCCGCGTCGGCGCGCACCTGCGTCAGCGGGTCCGCGACGTCTCCCGGCACGGCGGGGAGGTCCTGCGCCGCGGCCCAGACGCCGCTCGCCGCGTCGCCCCGTGTGGCCCGTGCGGCGAACGGGGCGCCGCTGAGGCTCTGGACCCACACGACGGTCGCCTTCCCGGTCGCGTCGAGCGTGACCGACGGCGCGTCCACCCCGACGTCCGCCGCGAGCGTGACGGGCGCGCTCCAGGCGCCGCCGGCCGGCCGCGTGACGGCGAGCAGCGACTGCACGCCCAAGCCGTTGTCACCGGTCCACGCGGCGACCGCGTCGCCCGCGGGATCGGCGGCGACGACCGCGCCGCTCGGCCCGTTCGCCACCGGTGCGAGCGTCGTCGCCGGCAGCACCCAGCCGGCGGCGCCGGCGGCCGACGCGTCCGCCGCCGCGCACGCGAGCGCCGCGCCGAGCGCGGCACAGAGGTGGGGGAGCCTGCGACGCATGCCATGGAAACGCTACGGGATGCAAGGCTCAGCCGCAGTCATGCTGCGCGCGCAGCTGCGCGTCGTCGCGCGCACCTGAGGGCATACGCGTTGCAAGCGGCCCGAGTGCGCGCTTCGCGTGCCGCCGCTCCCCGCGATCCCCACCCCGCACCGAGAGGACCAGCATGGCCGACGAACCTGTCTTCCTCTACCTCGCCGCCTACGACAGCGAGGACGACGCCCGCCTTGACTACGACGCGCTGCTGGAGCTGCACGCCGCCGGCGTCGTCGGCACCTACGACGCCGCGCTCGTCGTGAAGGACGCGGATGGCAAGGTCCACGTCCACAAGCACGAGAAGCCGACGCAGCACGGCGCCTGGACCGGCATCGGCGTCGGCGCCGTCGTCGGGATCCTGTTCCCGCCCTCGCTGATCGCCTCGGCGGTCGTCGGCGGCGCGGCCGGCGGCGTGATCGGCCACCTCTGGCGCGGGCTCTCGCGCAGCGACGTGAAGGACCTCGGCGAGCTGCTCGACAGCGGCGAGGCCGGCCTGATCGTCATCGGCCGCTCGAAGCTGGAGGAGATGCTCGAACGCGAGCTGCGCCGCGCGAACCGGAGGGTCGAGAAGGAGCTGAAGGTCGACGCGAAGGACTTGGAGAAGGAGCTGGCGCAGGCTGGGTGAGGCGCCGCTTCGCTCGCCGGCGCGCTCGTTCCGCGCGTCGTCGCCCTACTTGGCGAGCTGCTCGAGAACGGCGCGCTCCTCCTCCATCATCCGCTTGATGCGCGCCTGGAACGCTCTGTCGTTCCGGCGCGCCTCGATGCGATCCTGGATGGCGGCGCGGACAGCCTCGGAGACGCTGACGCGGTCGGCGCGTGCGACGGCCTCGAGCTGTGCTGCTTGGTCAGCGGGGAGGCGCAGGGTGAGGGCGCGAGTCTCCATGGTGGCTCCTTCCGGCGATGTAGCTTGCATTCTAGCATTTTAATGCAGAGCACCGTGACTAGTGTAATACACAGCTCGGTATATTTGGTATCTTGGTGGCATGGTTGCGATCGAACTCGAGGACTTCCTCCTGCTCGCCGAAGCCGTCACCGGACTCGACGCCGCCGCTCTGGCTGACGCCCCGCACGTCGTCGCCAGAGCGGAGTCCGCGCTCGCAGCGCCCTTCGCCGAGTTCGATGGCATCGAGTTCTACGAAGGACTTGCGATCAAGGCCGCGGTCCTCTGCTCTCGCCTCCTACGCAACCATCCGCTGCCCGACGGCAACAAGCGTGTGGCCTACCTCAGCATGATCGAGCTCATCCGACGCAACGGCCACGAATGGGCGCCGATCGCGGCCGATCGCGAACGCAGCGCGATGGTCGAGCGACTCGCCGCACGCGAGATCGAGGAGGGGGACTTCGCCACCTGGCTCGAGGATCAGATCCGCAGCCCGCGGGAGCACGGCGGCGAGCGACCTCGGGATCAGCCGGAACGTAGGTGAGAGGCATCGGCCGCCCGGACCAACCGCGCGCCAAGCTCGCGGCAGCGCTCGGCCAGCTCCGCCGGCTCGTGCACGTCGAAGTCGACCCCGAGGCCGGCGATCCGCAGCGCGAGCCAGTCGAGCGAGTCGTCGCTGCCGCGGTACTCGCAGGACGTCGCGTCCAACGGCTCGAGCGTGCCCCACAGCATCGGGAAGCGCGCGCGGATCTGCTCGGCCGGCGCGTGCAGCGTGACGCGCGCGGCGTGGCGGTACTGCGCGCCGCGCAGGCTCCTCGCCACGAACGCGGCGGGATCGCCGCCGGGCGCCTCGCGCGCGGCGAAGCGCGTGCCCATCGCCGCCGGGCGCTCCAAGCGGTCGAGCCGGAAGGTGCGCCAGTCCGCGCGCTCGGCGTCCCACGCGACGAGGTACCAGCGGTGCCCGTGGCTGACGAGCGAGCAGGGCTCGACGCGGCGCCGGCTCTCGGTGCCGTCGCGCCGGCGATAGGCGAAGCGGACGACCTCGCGGTCGCGGCAGGCCGACGCGAGGACGGTCAGCGCGTCGGGGTCGACGGTCGGGCCGCCGCTGCTGGCCGGCAGCGTCGCGGTCGCGGCGCGCAGCGCGCCCACGCGCCGCCGCAGGTGGCTCGGCAGGATCTGCTCCAGCTTCACGAGCGCGCGCACCGCCGTCTCCTCGATGCCGGAGACCATCCCGCCCGCCCCGCTCGCCGCGCCGCGCAGGCCGATCGCGATCGCGACCGCCTCGTCGTCGTCGAGCAGCAGCGGCGGCATCGCCGTGCCGGCGCGCAGGCGGTAGCCGCCTGCCGGCCCGCTCAGCGCGTCGACCGGGTAGCCGAGCGCGCGCAGCCGCTCGACGTCACGGCGGATCGTGCGCCCCGACACGCCGAGCCGGTCGGCCAGCTCGTGGCCCGGCCAGTCGCGCCGCGCCTGGAGGAGCGCGAGCAGTTTCAGCAGCCGTCCGGACGTCTCGGTCATGACGCAAACGATGATCGCGCAGATTGCGGCCAGAAACTGACCTAGATGCCGCATACCGTGTCCGGCCATGACCACGAACGTGCAAGATCCGGCGATGCGCTCCGGACCCCCACCCACCACGCCCGACTCCGACGACGCGACGATCCGCGTGCGCGGCGTCGTCAAGTCGTTCGGCGACGTGCGCGCGCTCGACGGCGTCGACCTCGAGGCCGCGTCCGGCACCGTCCTCGGCCTGCTCGGCCCCAACGGCGCCGGCAAGACGACGGCTGTCCGCGTCCTGACGACCCTGCTGAAGCCCGACGCCGGCGAGATCCACGTCGCCGGGCTCGACGCCGTGCGTGACGCCGCCCGCCTGCGCGAGCGGATCGGGCTCGCCGGCCAGTACGCGGCCGTCGACGAGAACCTCACCGGCGCGGAGAACCTGACGATGGTCGGGCGGCTCTACGGCATGCCCCGCTCGCAGGCCAAGCAGCGCGCCGGCGAGCTGCTCGAGCGCTTCGACCTCGCCGACGCCGGCGGCCGGCCCGCGAGAGGCTATTCGGGCGGCATGCGCCGCCGGCTCGACCTCGCGGCGGCGCTCGTCGCACGGCCGCCGGTGCTGTTCCTCGACGAGCCGACGACCGGGCTCGACCCGCGCTCGCGCCTCGCGCTGTGGGAGACGATCGAGGGGCTCGTGGCCGACGGCACGACCGTGCTGCTGACGACGCAGTACCTCGACGAGGCCGACCGCCTCGCCGACCGCATCGCCGTGATCGACCACGGCAAGGTGATCGCCGACGGCACGTCCGACGAGCTGAAGGACCGCGTCGGCGGGGAGCGGCTGGAGATCAAGCTGAGCGACGGCGCGCAGGCCGCCGCCGTCGGCGAGCTGCTCGCGCCGATGGCCGCCGAGCCCCCCTTCACCGAGGACGGCGTCGTGAAGTTGGCGGTGCGCCAGCGCACCGGCGCGATCGTCGAGGCGGTGCGCCGGCTCGACGAGGCGGGCGTCGGCATCGAGGACCTCGGGCTCAAGCGCCCGACGCTGGACGACGTGTTCCTGACGCTCACCGGCCACGCGGCCGAGGCGAGCGACGACTCCGAGAACGGCAAGGAGGAGCGGCGATGAGGCGTCTCGTGTCCGACACGCTCGTGATCGCCGAGCGCAATCTGGTGCGGCTGCCGCGCGCGCCCGACCTGCTGCTCGCGTTCACCGTCCAGCCGATCATGTTCGTGCTGCTGTTCGTGTACGTCTTCGGCGGCGCGATCAACACGCCCGGCTACGACTACGTCGACTTCCTGATCCCGGGGATCATCGTCCAGAACATCGCGTTCGGCGGCTTCGTGACGGCGCTCGGTTTGAACGAGGACCTGCACAAGGGGCTGATCGACCGCTTCCGCTCGCTGCCGATGGCGCGCCCCGCCGTGCTCGCCGGCCGCACGCTCGCGGACGTCGTGACGAACACGCTGTCGGTCTGCGTGCTCGTCGTCACCGGCCTGATCATCGGCTTCTCGTTCGGCACGAGCGCGGGCGAGATCCTCGCCGGCTTCGGGATCCTGCTGCTGTTCGGCTACGCCTTCTCGTGGGTCTTCGCGCTGCTCGGGCTGCTGGTCAACTCGCCCGAGTCGGCGAACTCGCTCGGCTTCATCGCCGTCTTCCCGCTCACGTTCATCTCGTCGGCGTTCGTCCCGGTCGCCTCGATGCCCTCGGCGCTCCGATGGTTCGCCGACATCAACCCCTTCACGATCGTCGTCGACGCGATGCGCTCCCTCTGGCTCGGCGCCCCCGCCGGCAACTCCGTGTGGGGAGCGGTCGCCTGGTCGGTCGGCATCATCGCCGTCTTCGCCCCGCTCGCGGTGGCCCGGTACCGGCGGGCGGCTGGGGGGCGGTAGGGCGGCGCCCGCGCTCGTCGGGCCCGCGGCCGCTATGCCCCAGGCTCGACGGGCGCGCCGACGCCCTTGATCGCATCGAGGCTGTCGATCAGGATCGGGTGCAGGACGTAGCCCGTCTTGCGCGCGGGCATCCGCAGCCGGTCGTCTTCGGTGGCGTGGTAGAAGAACGGCTGGCCTTCGAGCACGCCGCCCTCCGTGTAACCGAGCAGTCCGTTCTGCCACAGGACCGACAGGACGTCGCACGACTCGGGCAGCTTCTGCTCGATGCGCGCCTTGAGACTGCGCATCGGGTCGGGGCCGAAGCGGTCGACGCGGATCCCGTCGAGCAGCTCGCGCAGTAGGTCGAGGAGGCCCTCGATGTAGGCGAAGCCGCCCTCGTGCTTCTCGCCGTCCTGACCGGTGTAGATGTTGTCGAAGCCCAGCTCGGCTGCCTGGCGCGGCATCAGGTCCGCCGCGAGCTGGTTCGCGCAGATCACCAGCTGCTCGTTGCCGAAGGTGCGCGCCGTCCTGCGGACGACCCGCCGGACCGCCGCGTCGTCGAGCGGACCGTCGCCGGCGACGGTGCGGCGCGCCATCTCCGTGCACAGCTTGTTGCCCAGCACGACGACGTCGCGCGGCAACAGGCGTGTGTGGCGCAAGAGGTACGCCTCGATGTCCTCGTCCAGTCTGCGCACCGGGTTGTGGATCTTGTCGATGCCGAGCCAGCCGGCGGCCGTGTGGTCGTCGGGGTCGGCCATCCAGCGTGCATCGAGGGCGCGCAGCTTCTCCTGCAGGAAGTAGCGGATGCTGCTGCGGTTCCAGTCGAGCATGCGGATGTACGGCGTCTCGACGTAGCGGGAGGCGTGTTCGGTCTGCTGCGTGGCCGAGTAGACGTGGTCGAGGATGCAGATGACGAGGTGCAGGCGGCCGCCGAGGCGGTCGTTGGCGAGGAAGCGCATCACCTGGCTGAAGAGACCCTTCTGGCACAGCAGCCAGTGGCGCGGCGCGCGACGGAATTCCTCGTCGATCGCGTCGATGTAGAAGCAGACCGGCGGTGAGCCCTTGAGGCTCTCGGCGAGCTTGTACTCGAGCGTGTCCCAGCGCGCATCGGCGACGTAGCCGTCGAGGCTCTTCGCCGAGTTGTGCGTGTGGATGATGTAGCCGAGCTGGCTGTAGACCGACTGCGGCACCGTGAATCTGCCGCACAGCGACTCGAAGGTCGAGTGCAGCTCCAGCTCGAACTCGGGTGTGAGCTGAAGGCGGTCGCTGTTCTGCACGTGCGAGACGAGCGAGCGCAGGATCGCCGCCTTCCAGATGCCCATCCACTTCTCCACGGCGATCGCGTCGTGGTACCAGTCGCACACCTTCAGGATGTCGCTCGTGCGCGGTGGATCGTGCTGTGTCCCGTACGCGTACAGGGAGGCGTCTCTGGCGGCGTACGCGGCGAGGCGTCGCAGGTAGAGCGTCTTGCCGGCGCCCTTGCGGCCGACGATCACGCGCACGCTGCGGTCGCGACCGTCCATCCCCAGTCCGCTGTGCGCGATGCCGCCACCGCTGAAGGGGATGAAGTGATGGTTGAGCGAGGTCAGGTTGGCGCGCTGTCCGTCAGGCGGCCCGAACGGCATGTCGGTGTCGCGCGCGTCGTCGTCCTCCGGGAGCGCGAATCCCGTGTCGTCCATGCAGTGCTCCCTCCCGCAATTTCCCCGATTTCTGACTATAAGCGGCGACGGGGCGGGCGCCAACCGCCAACCCGCGTCCGCACGGGAGGATCAGGCCACTCCCGGCGGGTCCGCCGCGTCCACGAACAGGTCCACGGCGAGCTCGGCGCCGGGGACGTAGGAGTAGCTCGACAGGTCGGTGACGCCCTCGGCGACGAGCACGTCCTCGCACAGGAAGGCGTTCCCGGTGCAGTCGCGCGCCGGCCGGGTGAGGATCGCGTGGGCGGCGTCGGCGTAGATCTCCGGGCGGCGGGCGCGCGCCATCGCCTGGTCGCCGCCGAGCAGGTTCTGCACGGCGGCGGTCGCGACGAGCGTGCGCGGCCACAGCGCGTTGGAGGCGATCCCGTCCTCGCGCAGCTCGGCGGCGAGTCCCAAGGCGACGAGCGACATGCCGTACTTCGCGAGCGTGTAGCCGAGGTGCGGCCCGAGCCATCTCGGATCGAGGTCGAGCGGCGGGGAGAGCGTGAGGATGTGCGGGTTCTCGCGGCCGCGCAGGTGCGGGATGCACGCGCGCGAGACGGCGAACGTGCCCCGCACGTTGATGTCCTGCATCAGGTCGTAGCGCTTCATGTCGAGCGCCTCGGTGCGCGCGAGGTTGATCGCGCTCGCGTTGTTGACGCAGATGTCGATGCCGCCGAAGCGTTCGACCGCCTGCGCGACCGCCGCTGCCACCTGCGCGTCGTCGCGGATGTCGCCGACGATCGGCAGCGCCTGCCCGCCGGCCGCCTCGATCTGCTCGGCCGCCGTGTAGACGGTGCCCTCGAGCTTCGGGTGCGGCTCGGCCGTCTTCGCGATCAGCGCGACGTTCGCGCCGTCGCGCGCGGCGCGCAGTCCGATCGCCAACCCGATCCCCCGGCTCGCGCCGGAGATGAAGATCGTCTTCCCGCTGAGGCTCATGTGGTGCTCCCGGCTCCTCGCTCGCTGGTCAGCGGCGAGTCTGACCGAGCGCGGCAGGCGGCGCGCCGGCCCGGCCCGGCCCGCCTGCCAGGGCCGCGGCCAGCGGTCAGCGCGCCCACACGATCGGGTTCGCGACCGTGGCGCCGTCCGGCGCCGGCCCTGCATGGCGCACGTCGACGTGGTGGACGAGGCCGGTCCGGGCGTCGTAGCCGATCCCCGAGAAGCGGCGCAGCGCGCGCACGTCGTCGAGCGTCGTCGTCGGCTCGACGTCGGCCGCGGTGCCGTGCACGTGCTGCGAGTCGGGCCGGCCGCCGTGGGCCGCGTTCCACGCCGCGTCGCGGTAGCCGGCGCGGATCGTGACCGGCGCCCCGAGCGCGGCGCGGTAGTCCTCGAGCGCTCGAGCGAGCGCGCGGTCCAGCTTGATCCAGCCGCTGCCCGGCGAGCGGAAGCTGCGGAAGGTGAAGTGCTGCGAGCAGCGCCCGCCGCGGCGTATCGACGCGCGCAGCGCGGCGAACGTGCGCGGGCCCGCGTTGCCGCCCGCCACGAGCGTGGAGAACGCGAAGCCGCGCTGGAAGTCGCGCACGGCCGCTCTCGTCTGCGCGCCGAGCACCCCGTCGACGCGGATCGGCCATCCGAGCAGCCGCAGCGCGCGCTGCAGCTCGACCGTCGAATAGGCACGTCTTCGGCGAGCGGCAGACACGGATGCCGACATCACACTACTTTCGGGTGTGTTAGGCGCCATGTCAACGCGCCGCTCGGGGGGCCGGCCATCGCCCCCAGGGAGCGGCGCCCTGCCTGGCGCGCTGCGAAGATCTCGCGCATGAATCGCCGGGGCTGAGGCCGCCGGCGGCGCTGGACACGTCTGCGACGATCGTTCGCATGTCACCGATCTCGCGCGGGTTCCGCGGCCGCCGCCGCCCCGAGATCGACCCGGCGCGCGTGCCGCCCGGGCAGTACGTGGTCGAGGACTTCCCGGTCCTGTCGGCCGGGCCGACGCCGCGCACGCCGCTCGATCAGTGGAGCTTCACGCTCCAGGGCGCGGTCGACGCGCCCGCGACGTGGTCGTGGAGCGAGCTCCTCGCGCTGCCGCAGGAGACGTTCACCGTCGACGTCCACTGCGTCACGAAGTGGTCGAAGCTCGGCACGGGCTGGACGGGCGTCTCGGTCGACACGCTGCTCGACGGGATCGACACGGAGGCCGAGTACGTGACCGCCTTCAGCGATGGCGGCTACACGACGAACGTGCCGCTCGAGGACGTCACCGGCGGCCGCGCGTGGGTCGTGCACACGTTCGAGGGCGAGCCGCTCGACCCCGAGCACGGCGGCCCGGCACGCCTGCTCGTCCCGCACCTCTACTTCTGGAAGAGCGCCAAGTGGGTGCGCGGTCTGACGCTCACGCTGCAGGACGAGCCGGGCTTCTGGGAGGCCGCCGGCTACCACAACCACGGCGACCCCTGGCGAGAGCAGCGCTACTGGAGCGACTGACGGTGGGGGCGTCGCCTCCGCGCAGCGCGCCGATCGTCTGGCGCACCGTCCGGGTGCGCGAGCTGATCCGCGAGACCGCCCACGCCTGCACGATCGCCTTCGACGTGCCCGGCTGGCCCGGCCACCGCGCCGGCCAGCACGTCGACGTGCGCCTGACTGCCGAGGACGGCTACCAGGCCGAGCGCTCCTACTCGATCGCCTCCGCGCCGGAGGACCCGCAGCTCGCGCTGACGATCGAGCGGATCGACGACGGCGAGGTTTCGCCCTACCTCGCCGACGAGCTGCGTCCGGGCGACGAGATCGAGCTGCGCGGCCCGATCGGCGGTCCCTTCACGTGGCACGCCGACGAAGGCGGCCCGCTGCTGCTCGTCGCCGGCGGCTCCGGCCTCGTCCCGTTGATGGCGATGCTGCGCCACCACGCCGCCCGCGCCAGCACGGTCGACGCGCGCCTGCTCGTCTCCGCCCGCCGCGCGGAGGACCTGCTCTATCGCACGGAGCTGTCGCAGCACGCTGCGCGTGCCGGAGTGCAGGTCCACCGCACGCTCACGCGCGGGGCGCCCGCGAGCTGGGACGGCTTCACCGGCCGCGTCGACGCGCCGATGCTGACTGCCGTCGGTCCCGACCCGGCGCAGCGCCCGCGCGCGTACGTGTGCGGCCCGACGCCCTTCGTCGAGCACGCCGCGGATCTGCTCGTCGCGCTCGACCACGACCCCGCCGCGATCCGCACCGAGCGCTTCGGGCCGACTGGGCGCTGAAGCGCCCGCACCGTGCGCCGCGCCGCACCCGTCCAGATGTCGGTGCGAACCGGTCGCGGATCGGATAGCGTCGCGCCGCCCCCGCCGTTCACCGAAGGGATCCCCCGCATGCTTCGACGCACCGCTTCCCTGCTCGCGCTCGCGCTCGCCGCGCTCGCGATCCTTGCCACGCCCGCCCTGGCGAGAACGATCGACGTCACGACGACCGCCGACGGCGGCGCCGGATCGCTGCGCGACGGGCTGGCGGCGGCCATCTCCGGCGACGTCGTGCACGTTCCGGTCGGCACCTACCTGCTCAGCAGAGGCGTGCTGACGGTCCCGGCCGGCGTGACGGTGAGCGGGGACGGCGCCCGCGGCACGATCGTCAGCGGCGGCGGTGTGAGCGGCGTCCTCAGCACCGGCGGCGCCGGGGTGACGATCCAGGACCTGACCGTCACCGCGGGCAGAGCGTCGAACGGCGCGGGGATCTTCAGCAACGCCGGGCTGACGCTGCATCGCGTCGCGGTCGTCGGCAACATCGCGAGCTCGGTCGGCGGCGGGGTCGAGAACACCGGCGCGCAGCCGCTGCTGATCGACCACAGCCTGATCGCGAACAACCAGGCGACGGCCGGCCCGTCCGGCGGCATCGAGGCGGGCGGCAGCTCGACCGGCACGGCGATCGTCGCCACGACGATCGCCGGCAACAGCTCGGTCAACGCAGCCGGTGGGATCTACGTCGACGGCATCAGAGTGCTGCTCGACGGCGACACGCTCGTCGGCAACAGCTCGGCGGGCGGGCAGGGCGGCAACTTCCGCGTCCACAACAGCACCGTGACGATGCGCGACACGATCCTCGCCGCCGGCAACGCCGCCTCCGGCAACAACTGCTACCTGTCGGCCGGCTCGTTCGTCGTCTCGCTCGGGCACAACGCGCAGGACACCGATGTGAATCCGGACTCGGACTGCCAGAACGGCCTCAACGATCCGACCGACCGCGCGAGACTCGTGCTCCAGCTCAGCGCCCTCCAGAACAACGGCGGGCCGACCGACACGATGCTGCCGGCCGCCGGCAGCCCGCTCGTCGACACCGGCGACACGGCCAACTGCTCGGCGACCGACCAGCGCGGCGTGCCGCGCCCGCAGGGGAGCGCGTGTGACGTCGGCGCCGTCGAGCGCACCACGCCGACGACCGGCGCCGCCTTCGCCGACGGGATCACGCCGACGAGCGCGACGCTGCACGCGACCGCGAACACAATCGGGCTCGGCGGCAGCGCGCGCTTCGCCTACGGGCCGACGACCGGCTACGGCGCCTTCACCGCCGCGCTCGGGCTGCCGGTCACGACGGGCGCGCAGGGGGAGGCGGCGCAGCTGACGGGCCTCCAGCCGAGCACGACGTACCACTTCCAGCTGCTCGTCACGACGCCGGACGGGTCGGTGGCCGCTGCTGACCAGGCGTTCACGACCGCCTCCGTGTCCAGACCGCCGCCCGCTGCGAAGTGCAGAGTCCCCAAGCTCATCGGCCTCACGCTGAGCAGGGCGAGCAGAGCGCTCAGAGGCGCCCACTGCAAGCTCGGCACCGTCAAGCGGCCGCGAGCGAGAAGAGGCCACAGAGCGAGCAGAGGCCTCGTCGTGCGCAGACAGTCGCTGAGAGCGGGATCGCTGCGGCAGGCCGGCACGAAGGTCGGCGTGACGCTCGGCCCGAAGCCCGCGAGAAAGCACGCGACCTCGCACAGAAGACACTGAGGCCGGCGGCGGCGTCGCGCGAGCCCACCGTGCTCGCGCGGCGTCGTCCGTGACTGGTCTGCCTCTGACCCGCGCCGACTACGCCCGCCAGCGCGGATCGGCCTCGAGCCGCGCCGACGGCTGCGGGCGCCCGAGCAGGAAGCCCTGCGCGTAACCGCAGCCGCGCTCGCGCAGCCACGCGAGCTGCGCGTCCGTCTCGACGCCCTCGGCGATCACCTCGAGCTCGAGCGCCTGCGCCATCGACAGCACCGCCGAGACGATGGCAGTGTCCTCCGGCTCGCTGCCGAGCCCGTCGACGAACTCGCGGTCGATCTTCAGGCCGTCGATCGGGAAGCGCTTGAGGTAGCCGAGCGACGACCAGCCGGTGCCGAAGTCGTCGAGCACGAGCCGCACGCCCATCGCCTTCAGCCGCCGCAGCATCGCGAGCGCGCCGGCGCTCTGCTCCATCAGCACGTTCTCGGTGATCTCCAGCTCCAGCTGCGCCGGGTCTACGCCCGTCTCCTCCAGCGCCCGTTCCAGCAGCAGCGGCACGTCGGAGTGCGACAGCTGGCGCGGCGAGAGGTTGATCGACACCATGCGGCCGGCGCCCCACGCGGCCGCCTGCCGGCACGCCTCGCCGAGCACCCACGCGCCGAGCGGGGCGATCAGGCCGCTGTCCTCCGCGACGGCGATGAACTCGGCCGGCGGGAGCAGCCCGCGCTGCGGGTGCTGCCAGCGCACGAGCGCCTCGGCGCCGACGAACGCGTCGCTGCGCAGCGACAGCACGGGCTGGTAGAGCAGCCGCAGCTCGCCGTCGTCCAGCGCGCGACGCAGGTCGGCCTCCGTCTGCAACCGCGCGACGAGCGACGCGCGCATCTGCGCGTCGAACAGCTCGAAGCGGCCCTTGCCGCCGCCCTTCGCGCGATACATCGCCGCGTCGGCGTCGCGCAGCACCTCGGGCGCGCTCGCCTGTCCGCCCTTCACGAACACGACCCCCACGCTGACGCTGAGGTGGTGGGGGCGACCGTCGAGCTCGAACGGCAGCCGGAACGCCTCTGCGATCCGCTCGGCGATGCGGATCGCCTCCGCCTCCGAGTCGAGGTCCTCGCAGAGGATCACGAACTCGTCGCCGCCGAAGCGCGCGACGGTGTCACCGGCGCGCAGTCCCTCGCGCAGCCGCGGCGGCAGCGCGACGAGCAGCTCGTCGCCGATCTCGTGCCCGAGGCTGTCGTTGACGTCCTTGAAGTCGTCGACGTCGCAGAAGTACACGGCGAGGCTGGACCCCGGCCGGCGCGAGCGCGTGAGCGCGTGCTGGAGGCGGTCGAGGAACAGCGCGCGGTTCGGCAGGTCGGTCAGCGGGTCGTGCAGCGCCTGGTGCTCGAGCCGCTGCTCGGCGAGGCGCTGCTCCGTCACGTCCTGCGCAGTGCCGAGCAGCTTCGACGCGCGGCCGTCGTCGTCCACGATCACGCGGCCGCGGCCCTCGATCGTGCGCACCTCGCCGTCGGGGCGCAGCACGCGGTGCTCGAGGCGGAACGGGCCCGGGTCGCGCAGCGCGCGTTCGACCTCCTGCGAGACGAGCTCGCGATCGTCGGGATGGATGAACGTGAGGCTGCTCTCGTACGTCGTGTCGAACGACCCACGCTCGACGCCGAAGATGCGGTGCAGCTCGTCCGACCAGGCGATGCGGTCCTCCGCGACCTCCCACTCCCAGCTGCCGATGTGCGCGAGCCGCTGCGCCTCCGCGAGCGCGTGCTCGCTCTCCGCCAGCCGCGCGAGCGCGTCCTCCGCCCGCTCCCACTCCGTCCGCATCGCGGCGACGAGCAGGCCGGTCAGCGCGGCGAGCCCGACGAACACCTGCGCGCGCAGCAGGTCCATGTCCGCTGCGCCGCCGGTGAACGGTCCCTTGCCGTTCGCGGTGTAGATCACCGCGATCGTCGACACGACGAGCGCGGCGAGCACCGCGCCCCCCTGGCGGAAGCGCATCGCCGCGAGCACGATCAGGGGGAAGATCGGGAACGCGAGCGTCACCCCCTCGTGCAGCACGATCAGCATCGCCGCGGCGAGCGCGGCCGCCAGCAGGCTCGCCTCCGCGATCCGGGCGCGGTGCCGAGCGCGCGGCAGGCCGGCGACGAGCAGCAGCAACAGCGGCGGCGCGACGAGCAGCACGCCGGTGAGGTCGCCGAGCCACCACACGCGCCAGAACGCCCACAGGTTGCTCGGGTGCGCGACGCCCGCGGCGAGCAGGCTGCTCGTCCCGATCGTCGCGTTGAGCGCGGTGCTGACTGCGGCGCCGAGGATCGCGAGCGCGATCACGTCGCGCACGCGCCGCAGCGCCGGGTCGAAGCCGACGCGCGCGAGCAGCAGGGCGCCCGTCACGGCGGCCAGCCCGTTGCCCGTCGCGATCCCGGCGGCGGTCGCGAGCGAGCTGCCGCCGGTCGCGTTCGAGGCCAGCGCGGCGAGGAAGATCGCCGGCCCGACGCGCGGCCCGAAGACGATCGCCGCCGCGAGCGCGAGCCCGCTCGGCGGCCACACGGCCGAGACGATGTCGTGGCCCTGGGAGAACGACAGCCCGAGCTTCGCGACGCCGAAGTAGGCGATGCCGACGAGCGCGAGCAGCAGCGGCGCGGGCAGGCGCGCGCCGCGGCCCCGCTCGCCGTCCGGCAGCGGTCGCGCGCGCCACGGGTGCTTGATCGCGTGCTCGGAGATGTCGTCGACGCCTGGCTCGGGGGGTGCGGATACGCCTCCGCTGTCAGGCGCATCGGCGCTCGCGGCGCTGCACATGAGCGGGGATCATGCAGCAGTGCGCCGTCGTCGTGCCTGCGCGTGCCGGGAGTGGTCGCTTTCGCATGTTGTCCGCACGTGAACGGGAACATCCGCCACGCAACTTCCTCGGCCGCCGGTGTTGTAGGGCAGCGTGGGGACGTGGCTGCACAGTGGGACGGCGCGCGCCCGGCAAGTCGGCGCGCTCGTCGCGCTGCTGCTCGCCCTGTCCGTGGCCACCGTCGCCGCGGGCGCCGCACGGGCAGGCGCCGTCGAGCTCGGCATCTCCGACTCCGACGCCTCCACCGTCACGGAGCCGTACTGGGCGGGGCTGCACGCGAATCGTGTGCGCATCGTCGTGCCGTACGACCTCGCCACCACGGCCGGCGCCGCCGGCAGAGGGCGGCGGGCGAACTTCGAGAGATACCGCGCCGACGCGGCCGCCAACGGCGTCAGCCTGCTCGTCGTCCTCGCGCCGAGCGTCGACGTGCGCGCGCCCGGGACGAACGACCCGGTCGCGCCGAGCGCCGACGAGTTCGCCGCCGGCTTCGCCGCGTTCCGCGCGAGCTATCCGGACGTGACGACGATCGCGCCGTGGAACGAGCCCAACAACCGCGACACGAGCGGCTACCCGCTCGGCTCGAACCCGCAGCTGGCGGCCAACTACTGGCTGCGCGCGAAGGCGATCTGCCCGACCTGCACGCTGCTCGCCGGCGACTTCGCGGGGATCCCGGGCGACGACGCGTACGTCGACGCCTACCAGGCGGAGCTGGCGGCGGCTGGGGCGGTGCCCGACGTGTGGGCCTTCCACGCCCACACCGACGTGAACCGCTTCCAGGTCGTCGGCGCGAGCGACGCGCCCGCCACGCGCTACTACCTGAGCAAGCTGCAGGGCCGGTGGGCGAGGTCGCGCATCTGGATCGACGAGGTCGGCGCGCGCTTCCGCGACGCGAGCGGGCTGGTGTGGGGCGACGCCTCGCAGCGCGACGCGGCCGGCCTGCTGCTCGGGCTCGCGACGCTCGACCACCGCATCGACGCGATCTACTACTACAACTACTCGAACGGATGCTCGACGGCGAGCGGGTGCGCGGTGCAGGACCGCGGACTCGTGTCGCCCAACCCGACCAACGGCGCGCCGCCCGACTACGACGGCGCGAACCGCCGCCGCGCCGCCTACGACGTGATCGCCGCGCGCGGCCCGGTGATCCTCCCGGTCGCGGCGCTCCCGCCCGCGGTCACGATCGCCCAGCCGGCGCAAGGCGCCGCGCTGCCCACGTCCACGCCGACGTTCACCGGCCGTGCCGCGACGACGATCGACAGCGTGCCGACGGTGACGCTGCGGATCTTCCCCGGCGCGGGCGAGACGGAGAGCAGCGCGGCCGCGCAGACGCTGACGGCGACGGTCGTGAACGGCGGCTGGTCGCTGACGGCCGCACCGCTCGCCGACGGCATCTACACGGCACGCGCAGGACAGGCCGGCAACCCGGGCTCGACCGGGATCGGCGAAGACGGCGTCTTCACGATCGACACGGTCGCGCCGACGACGACGATCACGCGCGGGCCGGGCGCCGTCAGCGGCGCGCACACGCAGTCGTTCGCGTTCGCCGCCTCCGAGCCGGGCGCCACGTTCACCTGCTCGCGCGATGGGGCCAGAGCGGTGCCGTGTGCCTCGCCCGTGACGCTCGCGCAGCTGGCGCTCGGCAGACACACGTTCGGCGTGCGCGCGCGCGACGCCGCCGGCAACGTGCAGCGCGCGCCGACGCGGCTGCGCTGGAGCGTCGTGTCGCTTGCGAGCGCGCTGGTGCCGCGGCTCGGCGGCGTGGGACAGACGCTCGCGAGCGGCCTGCCGATCGCGGCGGCGTGCGAGGACCGCTGCCGCGTGAGCGCGCGGCTCGACCTGCTCGGGCTCGGGTCGCGACGCGCCGGCACGCTCGCGAGCGCCGACTTGAGACGCACGCGCGCGGGGACGTTCACGCTGCGGCTGCGCCCGCGCGGCACGGCAGCCGCCGCGCTCGCAGCGCGCTCGTCGGCCGCCGTGCAGCTCACGCTCGTGCTGCGCGCCCGCGGCGCGAGACCGCTGACGGTGAGACGGACGGTCACGCTCGTGCGCACGGGCGCGCTCGCCGCGCTCGCCAAGCACGGCCTGCCGGCGACGCTCGCCTGCACGAGCGCCTGCTCGGCGAGCAGCGCGCTGTGGGTGACCGCCGACGTCGCGCACCGCCTGCATGCGCGCGGGAGAGCAGTCGTCGGCGGTAGAGCAGGGCTGCCGCGCGGCACTCGCTACGTCTCGCTCGGCGCAGGCGCGCCGAGACGTGCTGGCGCCGGCGCGACCGACGTCGTGCTCCAGCTCGGCCGCGCTTCCCGCACGCGCCTTCCGAGACTGTCCGGCGCCGCGGCGCGCGTCACCGCGCTCGCCGGCGGCCCCGGCACCGACCCGCGCACGCTCAGCCTCCCGCTCGCGCTGCCGCGCTGACGCGGCCGGGGCCGGGCTGCGTGCGCGGCCCCGGCTCACGTGATCGGCTCGAATTCGAACCTATATTAGGAGCAGGAACGTGTGGCTGGTGGTGCCTAGGATGAACGATTCCCCAGTGCCTTCCAGCGCGCCTTCCGGCGGACAGAACGGCCCGCCGATGAGTTTTTCGAGGTGTGTGGTTCCATCGAATGCGAACGTGAGGATCTGGCCGCCGCCCACACGGAAGAATTCTCCCGAGATGCTTTCGACCGTTTCCTGGCTGTATAGGCATTCGATGGCCGCGATGAGCGTGCGGAACTCCACGTCTTCGAATAGCACGCGTATTCCGGTTATGGCAGGTAGTCTCCCCGTGAAGCTGGTGTATCTGATGTGCCACGGGAGCGATTCCGGTAGGAAGTTCGCCGCGCCGCCGACGCATCCCGCCACGTTCGTGTTCGTTCTCGTGACGTAGCCGATTAGCGCTCCTCTGGTCTTTCTGAACGTGCGTTCGTGGAAGCTGCCTTCGAGCGTGACCGGGCATCTGACTTCCCCGACCACGAAGCCGGCTTCCTCGATGAACCTCAGCGCCGACCACGTTATTCTGAACGTGTTGTTGCCGAGGCTGAGTCTGTTGGCGGACGCCGAGCCGGCGGTGAGCGCCATCGCGAGCGTCACCACGGCGCCGACGAGCGCGAGCGTTGTGCGAATGCGCATGGAGAGGATCCCCCTTCCTCTGGTTAAGTGACTTATATTAGGCGGAGGCTGATGCGTTCGGTGGTGCTTCCTAGGACGAACACCTGACCGACGAATTCGAGCGCTGCTGCGGGCGAGCAGAAGACTTCACCACCGATGAATTCTATCAGGCTGGTGGGGTCGGGTTCGAAGGAGTTTATCTTGCCGCCGGCTTCGCGTATGAATTCGCCCTTGAACTGTTCGCCTTCGAGTTCCGAGTCGTATTCGCACACCAGGAGGTTCGCGGGCGTCAGGGTGAAGGCCACTTCTCTAATCATGAAACGCACATGCGATATGTTCGGTAGCGTGCCGACGAAGCCTTGATATATCATGTGCCAGGGCAGTCGTTCGTTGTGGAATCTCGCTTCGGCGGGTATGCCGGTTTCCGAGCAGGCTTCCGTCGTGACTCTCGTTCTGGTGATGTACCCCGCTAGGACACCTCTGAACTTGAAGATGGTTCTGACGTGGAAGCTTCCTTCCCAGGTGACTGGGCATCTTATGCTGCTGTTTATCGCGCCACCGACCTCGAAGAATCTCAGTCTGGCCCACGTTATTCTGAAGCGATTGTTGTCCACGCTGAGAGCGTTGGCGGATGACGAGGCGGCAGTGACCGCCATGGTGAACGCTGCCAGCAGCCCGACGAGCGCGACTGTCATGCGTTTGGACATTGCAGTAGTCCCTTCGCGTTGAGCCGCGGAACGGTCCGCGGCCTGGATCGCAGATCGCCTCGCGTCGTGGCCTGCGCAGAAGCCGCAGCCGACCACCGCGCGGAGGGCTGCGGCGCAGAGGAAAGCTCGTGCAGACAAGCCCCCTTTGTCTGACCCACCCAAACCGAGCGTCCAGCGTAGTGCCGCACGAGGACGCCGTCAATGCACCGGAACGAACAGTGCTGCGTGCGATGCCGCCCGCGTCACCGTGACGCGGGCGGCATCGCCTATGTGTCGATGTGCGACATGTCCGGGTAGCGGTCGCCGGCGGCGACGCCCGCCGGCGCGGCGGCGTCGAGCGCGAGCAGGTCCTCGTCGTTCAGTGAGATCTTGCTCGCCGCGTCGTTCTCCTCCAGGTAGCTGCGGCGCTTCGTGCCCGGGATCGGGACGACGTCCTCGCCGCGATGCATGACCCACGCGAGCGCGAGCTGCGCGGGCGTTCCGCCCTTCTCCTCGGCGAGCGAGCGCACGCGCTCGACGATCGCCATGTTGCGGGTGAAGTTCTCGCCCTGGAAGCGCGGGTTGTTGCGGCGGAAGTCGTCCGCGGGGATCTCCTCCGGCGATCTCCAGCGGCCGGAGAGGAAGCCGCGGCCGAGCGGGCTGTAGGCGACGAAGCCGATGCCCAGCTCGCGCACCGTCGGCAGGATGCGCCGCTCGACGTCGCGCGTCCACAGCGAATACTCGGTCTGCAGCGCGGAGATCGGGTGGACGGCGTGGGCGCGCCGGATCGTCTCGGGCGCAGCCTCCGACAGTCCCAGCCAGCGGACCTTGCCGGCGGCCACCAACTCCGCCATCGCCCCCACCGTCTCCTCGATCGGCACGTTGGGGTCGACGCGGTGCTGGTAGTAGAGGTCGATCCGCTCGACGCCGAGCCGCCGCAGCGACGCGTCGCACGCCTCGCGCACGTACGCCGCGTCGCCGCGGATGCCGAGGAACTCGCCGTTCTCGCCGCGCACGTTGCCGAACTTCGTCGCCAGCACGACCTGCTCGCGCCGGTCCGCGATCGCGCGGCCGACGAGCCGCTCGTTCGCGCCCCATCCGTACATGTCCGCGGTGTCGAGCAGCGTCACGCCGAGCTCGAGCGCGCGCTGGATCGTCGCGATCGCCTCGTCCTCGTCCGTCGCGCCGTAGAACTCCGACATCCCCATGCAGCCGAGGCCCTGCTGCGAGACCTCCAGGCCTTGACTGCCGAGCGTGCGCGTCTGCATTCCGGTCTCCCGTCGTCGGTCCGATCGCGGTTCGCGTCTGTTCTAGCGCTCGATGCCCGCGATGCGCGGTCTCAGTCGCGAACCGGCTCGTAGGTCAGGATCAGCGACCCGGTCGCGAGCACCTGCGAGTCGGTGAGCTTCAGGGTGAAGGGCGTCTCGATCCCGTCGAACAGCTGCTTGCCGCTGCCGAGCACGATCGGGTGGACCATCAGGCGGTACTCGTCGACCAGGTCGTGCTGCGCGAGCAGGCGCACGAGGCTGCGGCTGCCGGCGACGAGAATGTCGCCGCCCTCGCCGCGCTTCAGCTCGGCGACCGCCGCGACCACGTCGCCGTCGCGCGCGACGACCTCGCTGTTCTGCCACGTCACCTCGCCGAGCGTCGAGGAGACGACGTACTTCTTCATCGCGTTCATCTTGTCGGCGAAGCCGACGTCGTCTCTGCGCTCCGGCCACGCCTCCGCAAACCCCTCGTAGGTCACGCGGCCGAGCAGCAGCGCGTCGAAGTCCATCACCTCGTGGAGCTTGAATCTCATCCCCTCGGGGTCGCTGAACTTGAACGACCAGCCGCCGTGCGCGAAGTCCTCCGCGCCGCCGGGGTCCTCCATCACGCCGTCGAGCGTCATGAACTCTGTGACGACCACCTTGCGCATCGCGCCTGCTCCTCGTGTCGGGTTCCGCCACCCGAATGGTGGCTCTACCCCCTACGACGAACGGGAGACGGCGAAATCGACGCGTCGCGAAAGCGGGCGAGCGGGCATGCTGTCGCCATGCGCGTCTGCCTGATGATCGAGGGCCAGGAGAGCGTCTCCTGGGACGAGTGGGTCGCGCTCGCGCAGACGTGCGAGGCGCACGGCCTCGACGGCCTCTTCCGCTCCGATCACTACCTGTCCGTCGTGAACGACTTCGAGCGCGGCTCGCTCGATGCGTGGACGACGCTCGCCGGCCTCGCCGCCGTGACCTCGACGCTGCGGCTCGGCACGCTCGTCTCGCCGGCGACGTTCCGCCATCCGACGGTGCTCGCGAAGTCGGTCGTGACCGTCGACCACATCTCGCGCGGGCGCGTCGAGCTGGGGATCGGCGCCGGCTGGCACGAGCCCGAGCACACGCGCCTCGGCTTCCCCTTCCCGCCGACGCGCGAGCGGATCGACGCGCTCGCCGAGCAGCTCGAGGTGATCCACAGGTCATGGGGTGACGAGCCGTTCACCTTCACGGGCGAGCACTTCGAGCTGGTCGACGCCGATCCGCGTCCCAAGCCCGTGCAGCGGCCGCACCCGCCGGTGATCGTCGGCGGCAGCGCCGGCCCGCGCAGCGTCACGCTCGCCGCGCGCTGGGCGGACGAGTACAACACGGTCTTCGCGACGCCGGACGAGTGCCGCGAGCGGCGCGCGCGCGTCGCGGAGGCGTGCGAGCGCGAGGGCCGCGAGCCGCTGCCCTTCTCGGTGATGACGGGCGTCCTGATCGGCGCCGACCGCGACGACCTGCACGAGCGCGCCCGCCGCCTCGCGGTGCTGCGCGGCGAGCGTCTGCCGGGCGGCGACGCGGCCGCCTACGTCGCGGCGCTGCCCTCGAGCTGGATCGCGGGGACCGTGGGCGACGCGGTCGTGCAGCTGCGTGCGCTGGAGGAAGCCGGCGTCGAGCGCGTGATGCTCCAGCACCTCCTGCACACCGACCTCGAGTTCGTCGCGCTGCTCGGCGAGCAGGTCGCGCCGGCGCTGCGCTGAGCGACATGGCGGTCGGACGGGGTCGGCGCCGGCGGTCAGCCCGCGCCGCCGCGCCGCCCGCGAAAGACGGCGAAGCCCCGCTCGGGCGCGATCTCCACGTCCTCGACACCCGCCTCCGCCAGCCAGCCGCGCAGCTCGGCGGGCGTGCAGAGCGCGCCGTTGACGCCGGTGCGCTCGCCCTGGCCGAGCAGCAGCCGCTGGCGCCGCGAGCCCGCGGCAAGGAACGTCGAGCCGATCAGCTCGCCACCCGGCTTCAGGCAGCGGACGATCTCGGCGATCGCCGCAGCGGGGTCGCCGACCATGTGCAAGCCGCTGTAGCTGAGGCACAGGTCGGCGACGGCGTCCGGCAGCGGCAGCGCGCGCATGTCGGCCTCGATCAGCTCCACCGTCGCGGGGTCGAGGCCGCGCTCGTGCACACGCCGCTCGCAGCGCGCGAGCATCGCCGCGTCGATGTCGACCGCGAGCCAGCGCACGCGCTGGTCGGGGCGCAGCGCGCGCAGCGCGACGCCGCCGCCGCACGGCGCGTCGATCACCGTCGACCCGTCGGGCAGCCGGCCGATCTGCTCCATGCTCGCGTAAAGCGGAGAGAGGTCGACGCCCCACACCGTCCGGCCGACCGCCCGCGCGAGCCACGGCCGCTCGATGTAGAAGTCATAGAACGCGCCGAACGGGCCGGCGCAGACGTTCGTCACCTCGGGCATAGCAGGGAGATTCTGATCTGCACGTGCGGGCGTGGCGCCAATGCGGCGCTTCGGCTCACGCACGCGCGTGCCGCATGCGATCGGTCGCGGTCGAGCCGTCGGAGCCGATGATCGCGCAGCGACCTGCCGACGCGGCGCCGGTCGTGCGGGCGGAGGCGGAGGCGCTGCCGTTCGAGGACGCCTGCTTCGACGCATCGCTCGCCGTGCTGACCGACCACCACTGGAGCGATCGCGCGCGCGGGCTGCGGGAGCTGCGGCGCGTCGCGCGCAGACGCGCGGTGCTGTTCACTTGGGATGCCGCCTTCGCAGATCGCTTCTGGCTGGTGCGCGACTATCTGCCGGGCTTCAAGCGCCTCCCCGGGATGCCGATCGAGACGATCGCGACCCATCTCGGCGCGCAGCGAATCGTGCCGGTGGGGGTGCCGGCCGACTGCGAGGACGGCTTTCTTCCATGCGTACTGGGCGCGGCCGCAGGCGTACCTCGACGCGCGCGTGCGCGCCGGCATCTCGGTCTTCGCGCGGCCCGACGCGGGCGAGGTGGAGCCCGCCGTCGCATTCCTGCGCGACGACCTCGCAAGCGGCGCGTGGCACGAGCGCAACGCCGACCTCGCCGGCCGCGGCGAGCTCGACCTCGGCTACCGGCTGCTCGTCGCCGAGATCGAACCGCGATAGCGGCGGCCGCCGATCCGGAGCCGCTCAGAGCCGGACGTCGAACGCCACCTCGTACGTCTCGACGGCGGCGCGCCGGCCCATGTCGGTTCTCGGGCTCATCGTGTTGAGCGTCGCGTCGCCCTGGCGCAGGTCCTCCTCCGTCTCGAACAGCGAGATCGCGATCGCGCGGCCTCCGTCCGGGTCGATCAGCATCAGCAGGCCCTTCGCCGGCAGGCCCTCGGGCGGCCCGGCGTCGACGTCAGCGTTGATCTGCTTTGCGGACTGACGGAGCGCCTCGGCGGTACCGCCCTCCCACTTCGCCACGCGTGCATACATGGTCGCCTCCTCGGTCGGGAGCGGCTGACGCTACGCCGGCTGGGGGGTGCGGTCAACCGCGGCTCGGCCGGTCAGCGCCGCGGCCGGAGCACGCGGTCGCGGCGGCCGCCGGCGCCGAGCGGCGTCGTCAGGGGACGATTCGGAACGCGGCCGATCTTGCCGGCGCTCTGCCGGCACGGGCGATCAGTCTGCAGCGCCCGGCGTGCAGCGCCTTGCCGTTGATCCGGCCGGTGAAGCGGAACGTCGTGGCGGCACCGGCAGCCCGCGTGATGCTGCCGGGAACCGTGATCCAGCGGACGCACGCTCCGGCATGGCGGTTGCGTCTCGTCGGGGCGACGCAGTGCTTGCCTGCGCGGCGGCCGCGCGCGGGCCGCTGCACGGTCAGCGTGACCGCGCCGGGAGCCGTGAGCGTGAGCTGCACCGTCGTGCCGACGGGAGCTCTCCTGCGTCGTGCGGCGGTGCTCGCGCCTCTCGGGGCGGCGCGGAAGACGGCCGGCGAGAGCTTGACGCTGCTCACGGCTGCCACGGCGCGTGCGGAGACCGTTACGGTGGCCGTCGCGGTGCCGCCGACGCCGACGCTGTCGGTGGCCGTCAGCGTCGCGGTGTGCCGGCCCGGTGTCGAGAACGCGTGGCTGGCGCTGTTGCCGGTCACCGTCGCGCCGTCGTCGAATCTCCAGGCGTATCCGGCGACGATCTCGCCAGGGTCGGCCTCGGTCGCCGAACCGGCGAACGCAATCGCCTGCCCGATCGCAGCCGTCGTCGGCGTCGCCGACACGGTGACCGTCGGTGCCCGCCGCTGGTACTCGAAGGCGCCCATGTCGCGCGTTGCGGTGCCGTCGCCGTCGCCGTCGACGATGCGCGGATTGCCGGCGAGGTCCGTCGAGGACTCCTCCGCGGAGAGGGTGTGGGTCAGGCCGCGGTCGATCACCGGCGAGCCGAAGCGCGGCACCTGCTCGAAGCCCGGCAGCCCGAGGAACAGCGGGTCGACGTTGACGTTGCCCTCGCCGGGGCCGGCGGTCAACGTGCCGTTGCCTCTGTCCAGCACCGCTGCGGGCGAGAGATCGAGATCCGAGTCGAGGATCGTGAGGTTGGCTGTGTGGTCCCCGCCGCCCCCGTCGCGGCTCACCGAGGTCGTGCACCCGCGCACGATGCTGTTGGCGAGCGTGGCGTTCTCGACGGAGTTGTCGTCTGTGGGTCTCGTGTAGAAGTTGTCGCCCGACACGGCGAGCCCCGTGCAGCCCACTCCGCCGGCGCCGATGAGCGTCACGTTCGACAGCACGATGCTCGCCTGGCTGTTCGGCACGGGAGACGGCAGGAAGCCCGCGACCGTCCCGCCCGGCATCGTCGAGACGAACAGCGAGCTGGAGACGACGAGCGAGCGGTTCTGCCCGAAGATCGGGGTCGGCCCCACGCTGCGGACGCGGCGCACGATCGTGTCGCTGGTGCCGGTGGCCAGCTCGGAGCCCTGGAGCTCGGAGTCCTCGATCGTCCCGTGGACCATGAGGTAGGAGGTCCCCGTCGCGAGCATGTGGCGGGCGGTGCCGTCGACGACGGCGCTGCCGTCGCTGTCGACCGAGACGAAGCCGACGCGATCGGCGTTTCCGATGATCAGGCTCCCGAACTGGCCACCCGGAGGCGGGTTCAGCTCGCGGACGGTCAGGTCGGACACCACGCCGGCGCGCCGGATGTCGAAGATGTAGCCCGCTGCTCTCGACGTGATCACGGTCGCGTCGCGGCCGGCGCCCACGACGTCGACGGTGTTGTCCGGGTTGGCGGTGTCGTACGCGCCCGGGCCCTCGACGTTGCCCGCCGGCAGCCGGACCGTGTCCGGACCGGGCGATGCCAGCGCGGCGTCGAGCCCCGCCTGGAGGGACGCCTGCTGCCCGCCGGCGCAGCCGGTCGCCGGCGCGACGCAGAACTCGTTGGCGCCGGCGGGAGCCGCGAGCGCGAGCAGTGCGCTCACGAAGCCGCCGACGATCCATCCCGCCCGGGGGGCTTGGGACATGCGCGGACTATAGACCGGACCTGGGCAGCAGATGCCGACAGCCCGCGCCGAGGAGATTCGGGCGATGCCGCCGCGCGTGGATGCCCCCCGGTCGTCGCGTCGCCTACGTCTCCAGCTCCGCCAGTCGTCGCTCCAGCAGCCGCCGCTCGGCGTCGTCGTGTGCCAGCTCCAGCGCGCGGTCGTAGGCCTCGCGCGCCTCCGCGGTGCGGCCGAGGCGGCGCAGCAGGTCGCCGCGCGTGGCATGCAGGTAGCGGTAGTCGGCGAGCGCGAGGCGGTCGACGATCGCGAGCCCCGCTGCGGGGCCCTCCGCCTCGGCCACCGCGACGGCCCGGCTCAGCTCGACGACCGGCGAGTCGGTGAGGCGCGCCAGCTCGCCGTAGAGGACGGCGATCTGCGGCCAGTCGCGCGGCTCGTCGGCGTGCAGGGAGGCGATCGCCGCCTGCACGACGTACGCCCCGCGACCGTGCAGCGCCAGCGCCCGCTCGAGCACGGCCCGCCCGGCGGCGACCTGCGCCGTGTCCCACAGCGCGCGGTCCTGGTCGGCGAGCAGCACCAGCTCGCCGTCGCGGAAGCGCGCCGCGCGCCGCGCGTCGAGCAGCAGCATCATCGCCAGCAGCCCGTGCACCTCCGGCTCGTCGGGCATCAGCTCGGCGAGCGCGCGCCCGAGCCGCAGCGCCTCGGCCGTCAGCTCGCGGGCCGGTGGGACCGGCTGCGGGGCCGAGTACCCCTCGTTGAAGATCAGGTAGACGACCGCGAGCACGGCGACGAGCCGGTCGGGCAGCAGGTGGTCGGGTGGCACCCGGAAGAGGATCCCGGCGGCCTTGATCTTGCGCTTCGCGCGCACGAGCCGCTGCGCCATCGTCGGCTCGGGGACGAGGAAGGCACGCGCGATCTCGCCCGTGGTCAGGCCGCCGAGCGTGCGCAGGGTGAGCGCGACCTGCGCGTCGACGGCGAGCGCCGGGTGACAGCACGTGAAGACGAGCTCCAGCCGCTCGTCGGGGAAGGTGGTGGCGTCCACGTCGTCCTCTGCTGCCGTCGTCGCGGGCTCGGGCACCTCCAGCAGGCGCGTCTTCGCGGCCAGCGTGCGGTCGCGGCGGATGCGGTCGATCGCCCGGTTGCGCGCGGTCGTCACGAGCCACACGCCGGGGCTGGCGGGGACGCCGTCGCGCGGCCAGCGCTCCGCGGCGATCGCGAAGGCCTCCTGCGCGGCCTCCTCGGCGAGGTCGAAGTCGCCGAGGAAGCCGATCAGCGCAGCGAGGACCTGCCCCCACTGCTCGCGGAAGGTCTGCTCGAGGATCGCTACCGCTCCACGAGCGGCCGCACCTCGATCGCTCCGCCCATGCTGGCGGCCGGGATCCGCGCGGCCAGCTCGATCGCGGCGTCGAGGTCGTCGGCTTCGTAGAAGCAGTAGCCGCCGATCGCCTCCTTCAGCTCGACGAACGGGCCGTCGGTCGTCAGCGTCCTGCCGTCCTGCACCCGCACGGTCGTCGCCGTCTCGGGCGGCTGCATCTGGGCGTCGCCGGGGGTGAACCCGGGCGTTGCGTCAAGCGCCTGGTAGGCGGCGTAGACGGCGCCCCGCTCCTCCTCCGACAGACGCTCCCAGTCGTCTCTCCCCGGCGTCGGGGTCGTGCCCTGGTGGATCAGCAGCATGTACTTCATCGCGTCCTCCTTTGCGGATGGTCCCCCATTGGACGAACGGGGAGCGACGAAATCGACAGGTCCCTTGTCGAACCGCCTACGTGCCGGTGCCGAGGCGGTCCTCGACGTCGAGGACCGCGATCCCGACGCCGGCCGCCAGCTCGGGTGCGAGCGCGATCACGTCGGCCCACGGCATCGCGGTGCCGCGCAGTCGCTCGGCGCCGACGAGCCCGTCGCAGCGGCAGCCGTGCAGCTCCGAGCGCGCGAAGGTGGCGTGCGAGAGGTCCGCCGCCGTGAGGTCGCAGCGCTCGAGCACGACCGAGCTCAGCTGCGCCTCGACGAGATCGACCTCGCGCAGGACGCAGTCGCGCAGCACGACGCGCTCGAAGCGCGTCATGCGAAATGCGGCCAGGTCGATCTGGCAGCTCTCGAACAGCGCGTCGCGGATCGTCGACTCGGCGAGCTGGATGCCCGTCATGCGACAGCCGCGAAATGTCGCGCGCTCGACCAGCGCGCGCACGACGCGCACGTTCGCGAGGTCGACGCGCTCCAGCAGGACATCCCGCAGGCCCTCCTCGCGCAGTCGCTCGGCGTCCACCGCTCCGCCCGAGATCCGCTCCGCCGCGGACGGGGGCAGGCGCGGCGCGTTCGGGCGGGGCGGCATGCGCTCGAGCCTAGAGGGTCGATCCCTCCAGCGTCAGACCGGCCCCAGCCGCTTCATTCACGCGCGCGCGAGCGTGCGGCGCAGACCCGTCGACCTCGCGCGTGTCTGGTCGCGCAGGCCCGGGCGGCGTCGCGGAGAACGCCTCAGGTGAGGGCTGCGAGGCCGACGGTCACGTGCACCGGCAGCTCGGTCGGCGTCTCGCCCGCGCGAACGAGCGCGTCGACCTGCGCGAGCGTCTCGGCACGCTCGGGCTCGCGCAACGCCGCTACCCAGCTGACCGACGCGATGTAGTCGACGAAGCGCTCGGGGAGCACCGGCCGCGAGGTGGTCAAGCGGATCTCGCGAGGTGCGGCCCAGCCGTCGGCAGCACGCACGGCATCCTGCCAGGGCGGCCCGTCGTAGTGCGGGTGCGCGGGGCGCAGGTCCGCCAGCAGCACGCCGACCTCGTGCGCCCACGACGCGCCTCCCCAGTCGGGCGCGGTCGAGAGCACCGCAAGCCCGCCGTCCGGGCGCAGCACACGGCGGATCTCAGCCAGGGCGAGCGCGTGGTCGAACCAGTGGAACGCGTCGGCGACGGTCACGGCGGCGACGGACCCGTCGGGAAGCGGGATCGCCTCGGCGAGGCCCTCGCGCACGCGCTCACGGCCGATCCCGGCGGCGAGCACCCCGCGCAGCGACGACTGCGGCTCGACTGCCACGACGTCCAGCCCAAGCGCGAGCAGCGCCCGCGTGAGCTTCCCCGTCCCGGCTGCCAGATCGAGCACGGGAGCAGCCGGAGGGATGCGCAGCTCGGCGGCGATCGCGCCCACCACTGCCGGCGCGTACTCGGGCCGGCCGCGCTCGTATGCGCCCGCCACCTCGGCGAACCCCACGGCGAGCGGATGCAGCGCCACCATGCGTCGCACCGTAGACGATTGGCGCCGTGCAGATCGCTGGTTGCTCCACCCGACGGCATTGCGTGTGGTCCGACGGTCGCTGGGATGCCAGACATATGTGGGATAGACGATATGCGTGGTACGATCTTCGCATGGCCCATGCAGAGCGTCAGGTTGTCGTCGGTGATCGCGGTCGCGTCGTGCTGCCCTCCGATGTGCGCTCTGCGCTTGGGCTCAAGGCTGGGAGCCGGATGCTGTTGAGCACCGAGAGGGACGGCTCGCTGCGGCTGCGTCCGTATCGGTCGGTTGCTGATCACGGCCGCGGGATGCTGGCTGGGCTCGCGCCTCGTGGTGAGTCGATGGTCGATGAGCTGCTGGCAGAGCGTCGCCGCGAAGCGGCGCGCGAGGATCGCGAGTAGGTGTCCTCCGCAGTCCTGGACGCGTCGGCGTTTCTGGCGTATCTCCGCGACGAGCCAGGCGCCGATGCCGTTGCGGATGCGATCGCCGCCGGCGCGGCGATCTCGACGGTGAACCTCGGCGAGGTCTTGAGCCGAGTGGCCGATCGCGGCGCCGATCCCGCCCGTGTGGCGCGCCAGATGACTGACCGTGGCCTGCTCGACGGGGCCATCGCCGTCGAGCTGTTCACGAGCGCCGACGCCGTGGAGGTCGGGCGCATGAGGCCGCTGACGCGCGAGCACGGGCTTTCGCTGGGCGATCGAGCGTGCCTCGCGCTCGCGCGGCGTCTCGAGCTGCCTGCGATGACAGCGGACACGGCTTGGTCGAAGCTCGACCTCAAGCTCGAGCTACGCCAGATCCGATAGCGACCGGGCTGTCAGCCGCGGCCGGCGAGCAGCGTTCGGGCTGCGTCGGCGACGTCGGCGGCGAGCCACCCGGGCAGCGCCTGGCCGTCCCCACGCGCGTGGCGACGGACCGCTGCGGTCGGCACGTCGACGACCGCCCGTGTGACGAGGTCGACGGTGCGGGCGTCGGCACGCCCGTGCAGTGCGCGAGCGATCCGCACGACGGCCGCTTGCAGCGGCGCGTTGATCGCGTCGAGTCGCGCGCGCAGCTGCTCGGGCGCACCGTCGAGCAGGTCGTCCCGCCGCACGGTGAGCAGGAGCCGTGCGTCGTCGGGGTGCGCCGCCGCGAACGCCAGCGAGGCGCTCGCCATCGCGACGCCTGCCTCGACAGGTTCGCCTGGATGGGCGGCGTCAGCCTCCAGCGCGCCGCGCTGGAAGCGCTCCAGCGCGCGGAACCAGGCGGCGGCGAGCACGCCGTCGCGGTTGCCGAAGCGGTGGTAGAGCGTCCCGACGGGCGCGCCGCTGGCCTTCGAGATCGCCGCCACCGACGCGGCTCGCGGTCCCTCTGCGAGCACCAGGGCGCGCGTGGCATCGAGAATGTCGTCGCTGCTGTGCTTGCGTGGAGGAGCCAAAACTGGAACGATCACTCTATATGGAGCGTCTGCCCTACATCGACGAGCATGCCATGGACATCAGCGCACCGCGCGAGCGCGTGTGGATCGCGCTCACCGAGGTGCTGCACCGCGAGACTCGCGGCGGCGACGGGATCGCCCGAGCGCTTGGCTGCGACCCGGCCCACGGCAGCCTGCAGTTCGACGGCAGCCCGGGCCAGACGCTGCCGGGCTTCCGCGTCGCGGAGGCCGAGCGTGGACGGCGACTGGCACTGCGCGGCCGGCACCGCTTCTCGCACTACCAGCTGACGTTCCTGCTCGACGACGGCCGCCTGCGCGCGCAGACCCACGCGGCGTTCCCCGGCTCGCTCGGCCGTCTCTACCGCGCCGCGGTCGTCGGCAGCGGCGGCCACCGCATCGTCACCCGGCGGCTGCTGCGCCAGGTCGCCCGCCGCGCATGATCGGCGCGCGCTGGGGGGCGACCGACGCCGAGGTCGCCGCACCCCAGCCCTGCGACGTGCTGGCAGGTGAGGGCGCCACGCGCGCCGACCGCGCCATCTCGATCGCTGCGCCGGTCGGCGTCGTGTACCGCTGGCTGTGCCAGCTGCGCACAGCGCCGTACTCGTACGACCTGCTCGACAACTTCGGTCGCCGCAGCCCGCGCACGCTCACTCCCGGGCTGGAGCGCCTCGCGCCCGGGCAGCGCGTCATGACGCTGTTCACGCTGACCTCCTTCGTGCCCGACGAGCACCTGACCATCAGCAGCGGCCGCCACACGGTCGTCACGTACGCCGTCAGGCCCGAGCGCACGGAAGCACGACTCGCGGTGCGCGTCGCCTTCGCCTTGCCGCGCTGCGTCACACGACCGCTCCTCCTCGGTGACCTCGTGATGATGCGGAAGCAGCTGTTGACCCTGAAGGCACTCGCCGAGCGCGACGCCCGATCGTTTGCGCGACGCGAGGTGTAGTGGAGAACTTGGCGTGCAAACCAGGTCGTGGTGGTGCCGCTGCTGGTCGCACCATGATCACCAGCCGGCCTGTGGCGCTGAGTCGTGCGCGGTCTTCCGAGCATGCGGCGGGCGGATGGGATGAACGGTCGCGACATCGTCGATCTCTACGACCACATGCGCGGGAGCTTGTCGGCTACTTCGCGCAGCGTACGCGTGATCCGCAGTTGGCGTGGATCTGCTGGGTGAGACGTTCCTGGCAGCGGTCGAGCAGCGGCGTCGCTGCCGGGCACGGAGCGATGGGCAGCGTGCGGCGTGGTTGCACCGGATCGCCTCCAACGAGCTGACGGACCACTTTCGCCGCAGCGCGACCGAGCAGCGCGCGCTTGGCCGGCTCGATGGTGAGCTGCGTGCGCTGACCGCCGGCGAGGTCGATGCGATCACCGCGCTCGCTGTCTCGAGCGAGCTGCACGATCGTGTGAGCGCGGCGTTCGGGGAGCTCGAGGCAGCCGCCGACCGGCCGGTGGGCGCCTACTCGCTTGGGATGCGCCAGCGGCTCGGACTCGCCGCCGCACTGCTCGGCGACCCCGAGCTGCTCGTGCTGGACGAGCCGACCAACGGTCTCGACGCCTCCGGCGTTCACTGGCTGCGCGGCTTTCTGCGCCAGTTCGCGGCGCAGGACCGTACCCTCCTCGCGACCCCCAACCGCGGACTCGTGCTCGCCGCGAAGGTCGCCGCGAGCGCGCTCGCCGGCATCCTCGTCGGCCTGATCGCCGAGCTGCTCGTCTCCGGGCGCAGGACGCTGGAGCAGGTCGTGATCAACTTGCTCAAGCATCAACGCCATCAGCTCGACGCCCTGAAAGCGCCGTCGCGTGAGGAACCACGACGGGCGAGACGCTGCGCCGGAGCGCGTCACGGAGGAAGGGCGGCGCCTGCTCTGCGAGTGGGTTGACACGGGACTGGCTCGAGGGTGAGGACTGGGTTGCGCTGCCGGGACGGGGTGCTCGGGTGGTGGATGCTGGCGGTCTGTGCTTGTTGACCCTGTTCGCACCCGCTGCGAGACTCGGGCCATGACTGCTGTGGCTGCAGGCGTTACCGGTGGGTTCGTCGACGCGGTCCTTGCCAGAGACTTCGCTCGCGCCCGCGGCCTGCTGCACCCCGACATCGACTTCCGGGCGATGACACCGAAGCGAGTCTGGGAGGCGGATGGTCCCGCAGCTGTCGAGGAGGTCCTGCGCGCCTGGTTCGAGCATCCAGAGCGCGACGTCGAGCGCGTCGATCCCACCGAGCCCTCATCGGTCGGGGACACGCTGCGGGTTGGGTGGCGTGTTCATGGCAGCGACGCCAACGGCCCGTTCGTCTACGAGCAGCAGGCGTACTTGCGCGAGGACGACCGACGGGTCGTCTGGCTGCGCGTGATGTGCAGCGGTCCGCGCCCCGCGGGGAGCGCGTCCCTCGCATAGCGGTCAGCCGTCCCCGGGCCGAGCGCTGGACTGGCGAGTCGTCCTGCCGACCGGGTTCGGATATCGAAACCGAACGCTCGTCGAAGGTGTCTGCGACGACACGCTCAGTGGAGAGAACTTGGCGTCGTACAAACCCGGTCGTGGCGACGCCGCTCTGTCTGGCGCTGACGTGAGTGCGTCCCGCTACTGCCGTGCCGGAACGACCGTGTGGTTCTGTTCGATAGAGGCGGTCGCGAGGTCGCGGTCCCAGGTCGCCATGACGAGATCGGGGTCATCGACTGCGATTGCGGATGCGAGATGGACGGCGTCGTAGCCGCGCAGCGCGTGCCGCTCGGCGAGGTCTCCTGCCACGCGCGCGAGCGTGTCGTCGAGTCCGATCATGTCCAGCTCTTGGCACAGCTCGTCGATCGCTCGGACTGCGGTCCGCAGTGTGCGCGCGTCGATCCGGCTCCCGCGGTGCGCAGCCGCGGCGGCAGCGCGCGCTTCGGGGTAGATGAGCTGGCTGGAGGCCACGGCCTCGGCTCGATCCCACAGCTCTGCGGCAACGTCCGAGCCTGGCTCGTCGAAGACGAGCTTGATCAGCGCCGAGGTGTCGAAGTAGACGATCAGCGTCGCTGCTCGTCGACGAGGTCCGACACCGGTGCGGAAGACGCAAGTCGCTCACGGCCCCCGACCTTCCGCTTCGGTCGTGCTGGCTCCCGCACGAGGCCACGCGCACGCAGATCCGCGAGCGGGTCGCCGACTTCCAGAGGGGAAAGCCGCGCGACGCGCTGGCCTCGCATCGTCACGACGACCTCGCCACCTTCGGCTGCGTGCCGCACGTATCGACTGAGCTGGTCGTGCAGCTCGCGCACACCGACCTCGGTTTTCAGTTCCAGCTCATGTGGCGTCATGATCACGAGCTTAGACGCTACATGCGGTGACGGCAAGCTGGGTCTGAACCCGCTCTGCAAACGAGCCGATGGTCCCATGACCGCCTGCGGACCATCCTCTGGGGGCTGGGTACCAAAAGCTCCCCTTGGGTGACCTCTCTCCGGGGGAGTGGTTCTTCATGGAGAGAACTTGGCGTCGCGCAAACCCGGTGATCGCTGCGCCGGCGCTACAGGCCGAACCCGCGTCTGGCCGCCTCCTGTGAGCGATGGTGGTCGAACCACGCCCCGAGCCGGGGAGAGTTTCAGCGGCCGACCGCAGCGCTCAGCTCGTCGACGACCTGGTCGACCTGGTCGGCGTCGGCCATGAGGCGCTGTCGGAAGGCGGCGAGATCGACGCGGTGGCTCACGTGCGGAAAGCCCGCACCCTGTATCTCGGTCGCACCTGCACGTGGGCGCACCTGCAGCTCTCCATCGAACCTGACCGAGGTGCGCACGAGGTCTGCCCACCCCTTCCTTCTGCAGACGGCGAGGATCCCGTCCTGCAGCCCGGGTGCCGTCAGGTCCAGCGACGCGAGCAGCGCGGTCGTCCGAGCCTGCTCCGGCAGCTGCCGGATCGGCATTCCGTTCAGAGAGAGACATCGACCGTGTGCGGTCTCATCGACTTCGACGACCGGCTCGCGCGGCGCGTGTTCGAGCGTCGGGAAGAGATCGAACAGCTCGCGGCGGGCGAGCGCCTCGTCCAGCGTCCGCGGCCGCATGGCGACCGGCGCGGTCTTGCGTCCATGCGCGAGACCGACGAGGACCGCCGCGAGGAGCAGGTCGTCTGCGTGCGCGCCGATCGCCTCCTCGCGCCATGTCAGCACCTCGGTCGGCTCCGAGCGCACCAGCGCGAGCAGCAGCGCCTTCTCGGCGCGGAACTCCGCGGAGCGAAAGCGGTTGAACGGTCTCGTCCCGGACAGCAGGCCCTCGATCCAGGTCCTCGCCTTCGCCCAGCGTTCGCGGTCGTCCTGCGACAGCGTCGCGCGTCTTCTCATCCGCGCGTCGACCGCCGCCACGACGGCATTCGGGTCGAGGACGCCCCGGCGGTCGCGCAGCAGGAATTCCGCGGCGGCATCTTCGTACAGCTGCCGGTCGAAGCTGGCCGTCTTGCGCGCGCTCGGTCTCCGCAGCGCCGGCCCCAGGACCAGCCAGTCCGCCGGCGTTCTTGCTCTCTGACGCGACGGTTTGGCCGGCGGGATCCGCAGGAGCGCCTGGACGAGACCCCGCAGCGCACGGTCGTCGGCCGCGGCCTGTACCGCCATCAGCCGTCCGCCGCCGAGTCGGTCGGCGAGGGCATGATCGACGGCCGTCCTCACGCGGGCGACGCCTCTCAGCGCCCGGCGCAGATCCTCCTCCCCGGGTGCCCGCCCTGCGAACAGCTCGGGCGAGATCTCGATCGGCAGCCCGTCGACTTCGACATTCTCGTACCGCCGCGCGAGGAACTCGGCGCGCTGCTGCTCCGAGCGCATGTGGAGGGCGCGGACGCTGTCGAACGTCACCGGTGCCAGGACCGCGACGCGCGGGTCCCCGACGGGGATGGCCGCCGCCTCGTCGACCTCGACAAGCACGCAGGCGCCGGACGCCCCCGACGATGCCACGGCGACGAGCCCGCCGGCGACGGAGGACCGCACGAGCGGCACGAGGTCGTCGCGCACGTCGAGGACGTCGGCGTAATGCTTGACGAAGGCCGCCTTCGGCGTGAGCAGTCGCGACGACAGCCACTCGAGCACGTTGGCCTCGTCGAGGACCGCGACCCAGCCGCCGCGGGCGGCGATGTCCGGGGCCGGGCCGAACAACGTCGCGTCGCTCATGCGACCGCCTCCCGACACCAGGACGGCAGCAGTCCGGCGATCGTCGGCACCCCGCGACCCGTCCAGCTGAAGTACAGCTCTCTGCGGGCGCGCGAACACAGCACGTACAGCCTCATCCGCAGCTCGACGGACTCCACATCACCCCTCGACGCCTGCATCTCCGCGATGAAGACCATGTCGAACTCGAGACCCTTCGCACTGGCCCAGGTCGTGACGATAACGCCCGGTCTCCCGAAGTCGAGGAGCTCGATGTCACGGCCCGAGTGATAACCGGCCACCGGGACGTCGCGAGCCTCCAGGCCCCTCACGTACTCGTCGACCAGCCGCGTCGTCGGTACGAACACGCCGATCTGGCGATGGCGAGCGGTCGTCGCGAGATTGGCGATCCGCTCGACCGCTTCCTGCAGCGAGGCGTGCAGGTGGACCTCGGGTCTCGGACCCTCCCGGTCCGGGAGGGCGGGGATGCCGGTCTCGGCGCCTGCGTAGAAGTGCGCGGCGACCTCGGCGATCTCGCGCGTGTTGCGGTGGTTCTCGGTCAGGCGACGCTCGTCGTCGGGCCGCAGCATCTCGCGGATCTCGTCGAGCGTGCAGTTCTCGTCGTTGATGCGCTGGTTCTCGTCGGCGAAGACCGTCAGACCGCCGAACAGCAGACGGGCAAAGAGGAAGAACTGCGCGGGCAGATCCTGCGCCTCGTCGATCAGGAGGACCAGGTCCGGAGATCTCGCAGCCGGGCTCGCGAGCTGCAGGTGCGTGATCTCCTGCCAGTCGTACTCCCAGTCCTGCCCTGGGGGCGCTTGCTGCCATTGTTCCCTGAAGAACCGCCACCACCAGCTGTGGAAGGTGTGGACCGGGACGTCGACGCCGAGCTGCCCGAGTCCCTGCTCGCTGTACCGGGCGAGCAGCTTGTTGTACATCAGCAGAACTGGCTCCAGCTCTCGGCCGACGGTGGCCTGGGCACGGAAGAGCGCCAGCACGGACTTGCCGCTGCCGGGCGGCCCGGTCACCAGCCACCTCCGGTCCAGGGGGAGCATCAGGACGGCGTCCTGCTCCGGCGTGAGCTCCTGATAGGTCGGCAGGCGCATCAGCGGTTCTCCGCCGCGGCCTGCAGCGCCGCGTCGAGGACCGGAGTAAAGAAGCCCGCTCTCTCGCCGAACAGCAGACCGCGATCCAGGAGCGAGTTGGAGTACTCGCAGCTGGTCTCGGAGAGCAGGCTGCAGGCATGGCAGGCGCCGAGGTTCAGGCTCTGGAAGCCCTGCCCCCCGGACTCGATGCAGATCGGGTCGGACGAGCACCAGGCGGCGGTCTCCAGCATCGACACGATCGTGCGCACCATGCGTGGAGCCCGCCCCTGCCGCACCAGGCCGCCGAGCGTACCCTCCGCGTCGCCGGCGGCCGTGTACACGAGCACGCCTGCGTACGGCTCGGAGCCGTCGTCGGGAGCAGCGCAGTAGATCCGCTCGCGCAGGGACGCAGCCGCGTAGCCGGACTCGAACGCGAGTTGGCGGATTAACAGGTGCGCGAAGGTGTGCAGCATCACGAAGCGGGCGGAGGCCCGCGCGACCCGCTCGGCGATCAGGCTGTCGGCGCGGCGGGACTCGAGCCTCGCGGCGCGTTCGCGCACCTCTGCGCGTACCTCCCACTCCTGGAGCCGGTCCTCTGCGAACGGCAGGAAGACGCCCTCGCCGTACACCTCGATCGCCGGCAGCCATCTGATCGAGGGATCGTCGAGATGCGGGGTGGTCGGCTGACCGGCGGTGTCGTAGCGACGGAAGCCGATCAACGCCCGTACCTCGCGCAGCCGTGTCACCAGGACGGGGTCCTCGAGGCGGCTCTGCAGCAGCGACGTGATGCCGTCCTTGCCGCCCTCGACGAGCGGGACGCGGCGTGTGCGGAATCTGTCGCGTTCGCGCTGCGGTCGCGGGTCCAGCAATGCCGCCCACTCGTCACGGCGGAGATCGCCCGTCGGCGTTCGTCCGACCGGCCGCCCATCGGTCGCGCCGACCTCCGAGGCGACGACGGCTCGGACGGTCTCCTCCGACACGCCGGCGCTATTGGCGACCAAGGGGTAAACGGCCGCGATGGCCTCCTCGTCGTCACTGGACGCGAGTACGTCGTAGCCGATGGTGTTCGTGACGAGCGCGACGAGATCGCCGAACGGGTCGTGGTCCGAGCCCGGCGGGATGTCGATCGCGGACCGCACGTCGGCGAAGTAGAGGTTGCTGGCGCCGCGCTGGACGATGACCGGCTGCTGGTCACAGCCGGAGGGCGTGTCGGTGTCGGTGTAAACCCACGGCTGCTTTCCGACGCAGGCGACGCCGAGCTGTCGACCGGAGCCGGTGATGCCACTCAGCGACCTCACCGCCCCGCATTCGCGGCAGCGCACGGTCAGACCGGCAAGGCCCGTCCCCGCGCTCGCGTCGGTCAGGAACTCGAGGCGCCTGGACCTGCACGACTTCTGCCGCTCGCCCTTCGCGCCGAGGTGCGCCCAGCGCTCCCATGGGACGTCGCCGAGGTGACCGGCCGCGCACGTCATCACAAAGCGCATCGGGACGAGCTGCGGCCTGTGGCGGCAGACGCCGCAGCGGGCGGGCTGCCCCGTGACCTCGTCTCTGTCGGTCCAGTGGACCATCACGCGGCAGGAGGCGCAGAACAGCCAGCGCGGGAACCGGATGAACGGCAGCGGCCGTGATCTGGCGTGGCGCGAGCTCATCGTCGGCGCGGAGCGGAAGCCTTCGACCCGGAGCGCCTGGGCGAGGCGCTCGAGATCGAGGCGCTCGCCCGCGTTGCGCCAACGGCTCGTGTCGCAGGCGATCAGCGACTCGCCTCGATAGTCGTAGATCGCGCCGACGCCGAACGGCGCGATCGTCTGCGAAAGACGGATCGTCCGTGGCCGCTGCGTCATCTCCCTTCCCCCCGCACGAGCATCTGGCACTCGCGGTCGACCGAGCGCATCGAGTGCAGCGTCGCCCACCGCCCGTTTCTTGTGCCGAAGTCCCTCAGCAGCGCATGCACGGCTTTGCCCTCGGCACGGAAGTGCAGCCGCTTGTCGGCGGCCTCGGCCTTCTCGATCGCGTCGACCCACTCCTGTGCACATGAGTCGAGTGCGACCGCCGTCTCGTCGACCTCCTCGGGATCGGCGGCAGCGACGGCGTCGAGCACGATCTGCCGCGCCCTCGCCGCGGCCGGGGACTCGCGGCGGAACCGGTGCGCGTCACCGTTTCTCTCGAGCCCGCCGAGGTGCCGGACCAACAGGGTGAAGGCCGCGTGCAACGCACGTCTGCGCGACGGCGGCGACCATGGCGTGACACTCGTCGGCTCGACATGCCGATAGAGCGCGGAGTGGAACGGGTGGAAGTTCTCGTAGTGGGAACGGTCGCGCGGCTTGGTGGAGGTCAGCAGCGCCACGACGAGTCCCGGACGGTCCGCTGAACGACCGACGCGGCTGGTCGCCTGGATGTACTCGGAGGCAGTCTTCGGCTGACCGTTGACGACCATCAGTCCCAACCGTGGGACGTCGACCCCGACCGACAGCATGTTGGTGCAGGCGAGGACGGAGATCGCCCCGTCTGAACCGGCCGGCTCGGCGAGCTGACGCAACAGGTCCGAGGTCTCGGTGATGTTGCCGGTCAGCTCCACGACGTCCTCGTCCTCGAGCGGACGGGCCTGTGCCTCCGTCGACGTGATCGCCCCGATCCGCGCCGGCACGTCGTCGCGCGCGAGGGTGACCGTGCGACCGAGCTCACGCAGCGAGTTGTGGTAGGCGACCAGCGTCCAGTAGGCGTCACGCAAGCGGTCGTCCATGTCGACCTCTGCTACTCCCTGCAGCAAGGCGGCCGAGAGGTGCACCATCGCCGTGGCGAGCGTGTGGCTCTGCGCCATCACACCGACATACAGGCGGCCGTCGGAGTCGGGGTCGACGCGGGCGAAGAAAGAGTCCGACGCATCGACGCCGGCGGGCGGGAAGACGACGACGTCGCGGCCGGCGAAGAGACCCTTGACCTGCTCCCCGGCACGTCGGATCGTCGCGGTCGAGGCGACGATCTTGGGGTCTGTGCCCTCACGGGCGCAGAGCGCCTCGATCGCCGCCTCGTAGACGCCGACCGTCGTCCCGAGCGGTCCCGACAGCAGGTGCAGCTCGTCCTGGATGATCAGTGAGGGCGGGACGCACCGCCCGCGGTCGCCGAAGAAGGCGCCACCGTCGCTGCGCCAGACGAGCTGGGTGAACTTGTCCACCGTCCCGAGCAGCAGGGTGGGCGGCATCTCGTAGAGCGCCTCGTCCACGACCTGCACCGGAAGCTCCGCGTGGAACGGACAGGCGTCGTGCGGGCAGCGGAAGGCGAAGTTGCCGAGGTCGGCGACGATGCCGTAGTCCTCGTCGTGCTCGCTCCCGAGCGTCGGGAAGATCCCGGTCCCGCACCATGGGCAGCGGTCGAGCTGGAAGGGGTTCTGCGGCTGATCGGCCTGGCGCTGCGTCCTGAACCTGTCGTAGGCGTCGGCGTAGTGGTTCGGCGCCGACCGCTCCCCCACCCAGAGGCCGATCGAGATGAACTCGTCGCCGAGCGTCTGCGGATCCTCCGCGCGCAGCAACTCGCAGGCGCAGATCGTCGCGGCGGCGCGCTCGAACTGCTGCGTCGTCAGCAGACGCAGCGTGTAACGCGTCAGCACCGCGGTGCCGCCTCCGCGCGGACCGAGCCGCAGCCGGCGCAGGAAGATCTCGGTCGCGGCTACCGCGAGGTACGCCTCCGTCTTGCCGCCGCCGGTCGGGAACCAGATCAGGTCGACGTTCGTGCGGTCGTCGTGCGCGGGATCGGCCAACGAGGGCAGCGTCAGCAGCAGGAACGCGAGCTGGAACGGGTGCCACCGGAAGTCGCCGTCGGGTGCCGCCTCCATCGCCAGCTCGGTGTGGCGCCCCCGGTCGGTTCGCGCGGTGACGAGCTTGCCGCGGGCCCGCTGGATCGCCATCGCCCGGTTTGCGAGCCGGAAGGCGCAACGGACGATGTCGTCGTCGAGCGCGGTGATGCCGGCGCGCATGCGTGCGACCGCCCGCTCGAGCCGCGCGACGACGCGGGTCCTCGCGGCCTCCATGTGGACCGGCACGTCCTCACGGAGGGCTTGCGTGCGGACGAACGTCTCGTAGACGTCGACGAATCCGATCAGCTCTGCCCGCACGGTCTCCCATCCGCATGTCTCGTCGCCGAGGCGAGCCGGGGACAGGACGCCGTCGTCGACATCGGCGGGCGGGTTCGCGACCACGGCCGGGACGACTCTGCGAGGCATCGTCTCGCTGCGGACGTGGGTCGTCGACTCGACGGCTGCCCCCCAGCCGGCTGCGCATCCGTGACCCACGGCGAAGGTCTTATGGGCGCGATGGTGGAGGCGCAGCTCCTGCTCCTCCTCGTCGCTGCCGATGAGGGCGACGCTCGGGTACTCGAGGATCACCCCGCTCGTGGCGGTGAGGGACAGACCGACCTGGAAGAGGCAGTCCTCCGGCGCGGGGTCGGGCTCGTCGCCGAGGGCCCGCAGGTTCACGAGCGTCGCCGTGTAGAGCGTGCCGTCGCCGATCTCGCGCGCTCTGATCCGGATCTCCGCGCGTCCGTCGAGCACCTCCACGCTGTCGTCTTCGCAGGGCAGCGGCTGTGTCTCCGGTCTGTCCGGTTCCGCGATCGGGATGCGGCGATAGCTGATCCTGCGATCTGTGGAGCGCTCGTAGCGGGCTCCCCAGACCGCGCAGGAGAGCTCGGTACCGGCCTCTGCGAAGAACGAGATGCCGATCGAGGACGGCAGCCATTGTCCGGAGAGGGCCACGGGGTCCTCGGCGACGGCCTCGCCCTCGGTGGCGACGGTGTCAGCATCCTCGTCGAGCAGCTCGACCTCGGCTCTCGTGTCCTGGGGGAAGAGGATGCCCATCAGATAGCGCTTGGTCGGGAAGCCGCGCACCGTCTCCCACGGACCGTCGACAGGCCCGATCAGTTGGCGCTCCAGGTAGTCGACGAGCCTCCCACGCGCCGAGCTGCTCACGGCGTCGCTCCTATGATGGCCTGGATGTGTCTCGTCTTGAGTCGTCGGAACTCCGGTCTCAGCCGCTCCGGGATCGCGATCCACAGCCCGTACCGCGGTCGGCTCATCGCGACGTAGAGACGTGCACGGTCGACGACCGCGTCCGTCAGACGTTCGAGTCCGCAGACCAGCACGAAGTCGTTCTCCAGCCCCTTGAAGTCGTCGATCTGGGCAAATGTCGTCGCACTCGGTGGCCAGGCACCGACGTTTGATGTGTCGACCACCCGCAGGTGATCGCGAACGGAGCGCGGGAGCAGATGCACCGGTGAGCGGGCGAAAGGTCTCGGCGAGAGGATCGTGATCGAGCCCGCGGCGATCTCGCCGCCGCGCAGCCGGCCGAGCTCGGCCGCGAGCAGCTGCGCCTCCTCCTCGTCGGAGGCGGGGAACGCGAACGACACCTTCGGCCCGGCCCCGTCGAGTGGCATACCGAGATCGGCCCCGGTCACGGCGCGCGTCTCGACGACCACCGGTCTCGGATTGCGGCAGTTGCGGCGGAGCGTGATCGTGGGTCCTGACGCCGCTTCCTGCAGCAGTTCGAGAACCGCCTCTTCGAGCAGACCGTAGAACCCGGCCTGGTTGTTGACGTCGAAGAAACAGCGCCACCGCCCCTCGTCGAGACCGCCGCGCAGCAAGACCTCAAGCGCGTCGACGCCCTCGACGGTGAAGATGTCCTGTGCCTCGTCGACGATCACGCAGTCGAACGGCTTCAGGCCGGCCTCGACCGCTTCGACGGCCACCTCGATCGGCATGACCTCGACGCCCCTCGGCAGATCCCGACTGCCGACGAACGCGGCGAGGACATGGCTACGGCAGGTGAAGAGGATGCGATGCCCGGCGAGGGCGTCGCGTCGCGCGGTCTCGACCGCGAGCATCGTCTTGCCGGTGCCGGCGCCCCCGCCGACGAGCAGCCGCGGATGGTCCTGGATCCAGTCGAGGCCGGCGTACTGCTCGTCGGTCAGGGTCTCCAGATGGGCGACCAGGCTCTCGCTGCGGACCGCGAGCGGCACGGCGAGGTCGAACGAGCGGCGCAGTTCTCTCGTGACGGCGGCGACGATCCTCGCGTCCGCCGGGTCTCTCTTGGCGACCTTTCGACGCCAAAGGGTGAGCAGACGCTCGAGGCCGTGTTGCAGCGTGGCCCCGTCATGCAGACGGGCGCGATCGAGAACGAGCTCCGCTGGTGCCTCCAGGCAGTCGGCTTCCTCATAGTCGACGTCCGGCAGCGCGACCGCGTACCCGATCGCCAGCTGGCCGAGGCTGCCCTTTCCGAGCCGCTTGAGGAGCCCCTCGCGAATCGACCACATCGCCGTCTGTGCCTGCACGAACGGCCCTTCCGAGGAGCGATGCGATCTGCCGTGACGGTCGAGCTGATACCAGACGCCGTCGGAGTCGCGGCGCAGCCGTCCGCCCTTGACCTCGATCACCAGCAGCCCGCCGGGGCAGACCACGACGAAGTCCGCCTCGCCCATCGGCTTTGCGATGTGGTCAGGGATGCCAAGCGAGTGCAGCGCCACGGCATGCGGTCCGAGGTCGGTCGTCTGCAGCAGCCGGAAGAGCTTGCGTTCCGCCGCGCTCCTGGTGGTGCTGGTGATGATCGACGGGAGCATTCTCATGCCGGGACCCATCATCAAAGACAGGCGCGACGACGTGGCACACGCGTCGTCGCGGATTGGTGAGACATCATTACGCGGTCATCGGATCCGGGCGCCGCCTGCTTGAGCCGCCATGCGGCAAGATCACCGTTTATGGGAACCGATCAGGGGTCGACGCGACCGAACGTAAGTCGGCGGATGGCCGCCCAGCGGCGTCGCGACACCGGCCCGGAGCGGGCGCTTCGCTCCGAGCTCCACCGCATGGGCCTGCGCTTCCGTGTCGACAGCCCCCCGCTGCCGTCGGCCCGCATCAGAGCCGACGTCCTGTTCCGGCGCCAGGAGGTCGCAGTCTTCGTTCACGGTTGCTTCTGGCACGGCTGCCCCGAGCACGGCACGTGGCCGAGAACGAACGCCGCCTGGTGGCGGGAGAAGATCGGTTGCAACGTCGCACGCGACGCGTCGTCGCGCGAACTGCTGGAGGCTGCGGGCTGGACCGTGGTCGAGGTCTGGGAGCATGACGACCCCCACTCCGCAGCTCTCGAGGTGCGTGCACAGGTGAGGCGCGCCACGGAGACCGTAGGCCGCCGAGACGCCGATGCGATCGCGGCTGCCGCGACGCGCCGCCGGACGCAGACTTAAGATGACCGCGATGTCCGACGCGGTCGACACGGCGGAAGACGCCACCGTCCGACAGACGTGTCCCTTCGTTGCGGTCGACCTCTTCTGTGGTGCTGGAGGCCTCACCGTGGGCTTGCGTCAAGCCGGGTTCAAGGTCCTCGGCGCTGTCGAGATCGCCGGGCTCGCCGGCGATGCTTATGAGCTGAACCATCCTGAGGTTCGGCTCTGGCGCGGAGACATCCGCGCCGTCGACCCCGGGGAGATGATGGCCGTGCTCGGGATCGCTCCCGGCGAACTCGACCTGCTGGCCGGCTGCCCGCCCTGCCAGGGCTTCTCCACCATGCGGACCCATCGGAAAAGTGCGAGCGTGACCGATCCGCGGAACGACCTGGTCGGCGAGTTCGCGCGATTCGCCGACGCTATGAGACCGAGGGCGCTGATGATGGAGAACGTCCCGGGCCTTGCGAGCGACGAGCGGCTGGACATCATGCTCGCCCGCCTCGAGCGCACCGGTTACAAGCTCTCGCACCGTGTCCTCGACGCAGGCGACTACGGCGTCCCACAGCGGCGCCGGCGCCTCGTCGTGCTCGGGGCGCTGAGCGGCCTGGTCCCGTTCGCGCCGGCGGCATCGAGACGCAGCACCGTGCGTGAGGCGATCGGATCCCTCCCACCTGCAGGCAGCAGCGGTGACGCGCTCCACGACCACGGGGAGCAGCGCTCGGCGGCGGTGAACACGATCATCCGCGACATCCCGCACGACGGTGGCGGCCGCCGTTCTCTGGGCAAGAACCGCCAGCTCGCATGCCACAGACGCAACCAGGGTTGGTACGACGTGTACGGACGCATGGCCTGGGACGAGCCCGCACCGACGATCACGAGTGGCTGTATCAATCCCTCCAAGGGGCGCTTTCTTCACCCCGTGCAGGATCGCGCGATCACGCTCCGCGAGGCAGCGCTGCTGCAGACGTTCCCTGCCGATTACGACTTTCCGCTGGACAAGGGCAAGTACCGCGTGGCCGACCTGATCGGCAACGCCCTTCCGCCGGCGTTCGTCGCCAGTCAGGCCCAGATGGTCGCAGCGCGCCTCGTCTCGGCCGACACCGAGCTCGTGGGCACATCGGACTCCGGGAGCCGGAAAGCCGGTCGCGGTGCCCGTCCGCGATGAGGCGGCGAGTAGGAGATCGGTTGCGCGCAGGATGGACCGCTCTTCCCGGAGCCGTTGGCTCCAACGGAGTGCGGTCAAGGCTGGGTCGAACTCAGGAGTTCGACGCGCTCCGTCGGCCGTCTAGGCAAATAGGTGGCCGGGGCGGCGTTGGAGCGCCCCCGGGCCTGGCACCGAAGGAGGGTCCTTCGATGCGGGAATACCGTATCCGTGTGGTGCGGCGGCCGTTGATCGCGGCTGCCGATGTTGGGTGTGGGGAGCGGGCGCGTCGCGTCCGGTGGGCGCGTGACGGGCGTCGCGGCGCCGAAGGCGCAGAAGATGTCGTTCGCGCATGTGGCGCTTGTGCGGGCGCAGGTCTCGCGCGCACATCGCGGCGCGGGTTCCGCCAAAGACGGCGGCGGCGGTACGGGAGGTGCCCGTGGTGGCACAGCTTGTGCGCGCGCAGCAGCGCGCGACGCCGTTTGCCGCCAGCGGCGACTGGGTCTTTGTGACGAGTCGCGGCACGGCGCAGGGGCAGCCGGCATCGCCAGCGAAGGGCCTACGGATGGTCAAGAATGCTTGGGCATGGATGACGGCAAGTTGCATGTGGTCGATGATGTCTCGGCTGCGGTGTGGATCGGCCCACGGCTTGGGGGAGCGTTTGGTGCTGTGACGCGCACGGTTCCGAGCGGCTTTCCCGCCTACGCGCGCATTTGCCACCCGGCGGCCGATAGCGCAGGCACCGCGACGAACTGGCGCGAGGTCGCCCGCGCGACCGGACGTCAGGCGCACCCGCTGATGCAGTGGCACCTGCTCGTGGGTTCAGCGGACCCGGTCAACATGCGCGGCTCAGTGTGGGACGGCACCGACCCCGATCGAGGCAACCTGGCTGCGCCCATGCTTGCCGTGCTCTGCGACCGGCTTGCCGAGCACACCGCGACCGGCGATCGGTGCTTCTTCGGACTGTGGGAGGGGTACGGCCGCTTGGAGACGTACGGCTGGACCTCGGGCAGCAGCGCCGCCTGCTCGGATCGCTCACGCCCAGGGCATGCGTTCTCGGTGCAAGAGTTGACGCGGCCTCGCCTTCGCCTTGCCGGCCGTGGCTACCTTGTACTCGCCGGTGCGCTGCGCGACGCCCGTCGCGTCTGCTCGTGGGTCGGCAACCGGCCTGACCCGCAATCGCCGAATTTCATCTGGCCCCGCGATCGAGCGTGGTGCGTAGCCAGCGAGGTCGACTTTGACTCCACGCTTGTC
>Ga0210410_10000344_pt1 | contig 56400 bp, 48 predicted proteins | sample IncBWC4MmetaG_FD_161058 | JGI IMG/M metagenome (GOLD analysis project Ga0210410, IMG submission 161058) | Forest soil microbial communities from Barre Woods Harvard Forest LTER site, Petersham, Massachusetts, United States - Inc-BW-C-4-M | ecosystem: Environmental > Terrestrial > Soil >...
CTCTCGCGCGTCTTCGACATCTTCATGACGCTGCCGCCGCTGCTGCTCGTACTCGTGCTGATCGCCGGGCTCGGCACGTCGGCAGCGGTGCTGGTCATCGTCGTCGCACTCGTCTTCCTGCCGCGCGCCGGGCGGATCGTGCGTGCCGCGACGCAGTCGCTCGTGCACGCCGACTACGTGGTTGCGGCGCAGACGCGCGGCGAGTCGGCGACCTACGTCGTCGGACGCGAGATCCTGCCGAACATCGTCGGCCCGCTGATGGCCGACGCGGCGCTGCGCCTCACCTACGCGATCATCTTCGTCGCGACGCTGAACTTCCTCGGGCTCGGCGTGCAACCGCCGCGTCCCGACTGGGCCGTGATGATCAGCGAGGGGCGCGCGACGATCGCCATCACGCCGATCGTCGTGTTCGCGCCGGCCGCCGCGATCGCCGCCGTCTCGGTGAGCGCGAACCTGATCGCCGACGCGCTCACCGCGCACTGGTCCCCCGACGCGCCTCGCGCCGGAGGCCTGTGATGGCCGCGCTGGAGATCTCCGGGCTGAGCGTAGGCTTCGAGCGCCCGGACGGCGGCGTGACGCCCGTCGTCTGGGACGTCACGCTCGAGCTGCATGCCGGCCGCGTCACGGCGCTCGTGGGCGAGTCGGGTTGCGGCAAGAGCACGGCGGCGCTCGCCGCGATGGGCTACGTGGCCCCGGGCGGGCAGATCCTCGGCGGCCGCTCGCGACTCGGCGAGGTCGACCTGCTCACGCTGCCGCTGCGGCGGCTGCGCTCGGTGTGGGGGCGCGAGATCGCCTACGTGAGCCAGAACGCATCGCTGGCGCTCAACCCTGCGCTCACTGTCGGGAGTCAGTTCGAGCAGGTGCTGCGTCGTCATGTCGGGATGCGCGGCGCCCGCGCTCGAGCCCGCACGCTCGAGCTGCTCGAAGCGGTCGCCCTCCCCGATCCAGAGACGGCGCCCGCGCGCCGCCCGCACGCATTCAGCGGCGGGCAGCAGCAGCGCATCGCGCTCGCCCTCGCGCTCGCCTGCGGCCCGGCGGTGCTCGTGCTGGACGAGCCGACCACCGGTCTCGACGCGACGACGCAGGCACGCGTCGCAGCGCTGATCCGCTCGCTCGTGAGCGAGCAGCAGACGGCGGCGCTGTTCGTCAGCCACGACGTCGGGCTCGTCAGCATGCTCGCCGACGAGGTCGGCGTCATGTACGCGGGCGAGCTCGTGGAGCTCGGGCCGGCGGCGGACGTCGTCGGACGGCCCGGACACCCGTACACGCGAGCGCTGCTCGATGCGACGCCACGGCTCGACGGCACCGCCGTGCGGGGACTGCCGGGAACGCCGCCCGGGAGCGTCGTGCGCGACCGTTGCCCCTTCCACGCGCGCTGCGCGTTCGCCGTCGAGGCCTGCGTCGGCGGTCCGATCGCGCCGCGGACGGTCGCGCCCGGCCACGTCGCCCGCTGCGTCAAGCCGGAGGTCGTCCCCTCCGCGGACGCGCCGTCGCCGGTGCACCTGCCGGCTCCGCGCGCGTCGGACGTGCTGGCCGCGCACCACGTCACCTGCCGCTACCCGCGCCGCGATCGGCCGGCCGTCGACGGCGTCTCGTTCCATGTCGACGAGGGCGAGATGATCGCGATCGTCGGCGAGAGCGGGAGCGGCAAGTCGACGCTGCTGCGCGCGCTCGCCGGCATCCATCCGCCGGAGGCCGGCACGATGACGCTCGACGACCGCCCGCTCGCCGGCGCCGTCGGCGCGCGACCGCGGCGGGAGCGCGCGCAGATCCAGCTCGTCTTCCAGAATCCGGACGCGTCGCTGAACCCGCGACACCCGGTCGCCGAGATCGTGCGGCGCCCGCTGCGGCTGCTGCGCGACGACGTCGCGCGCGAGCAGGAGCCGGAGGTCGTCGCCGCGCTGCTGGAGAGCGTGCGGCTTCCGGCGGCGCTCGCCGATCGCTACCCCGGACAGCTCAGCGGCGGCCAGCGCCAGCGCGTCGCGCTCGCCCGTGCGTTCGCCGCACGCCCGCGCGTGCTGCTGTGCGACGAGGTGACCTCCGCGCTCGACGTCTCGGTCCAGGCCGCGATCATCGAACTGATCGTCGATCTCGCTCGCGACCACGGCACCGCCGTGGTCTTCGTGAGCCACGACCTGCCGCTCGTGCGCTCCTGTGCGCGGCGTGTGCTCGTCATGCGCGACGGCGTGGTCTGCGAGGAGGGCATGGCGGAGGCGCTCTTCGCCGCACCGCGTCATCCCTACACGGGTGAGCTGCTCGCTGCTTCCTCGGCGCTCGAGACCGCCGCCGGGCGATCGGCCGCGTCGATGGCCTGAGGAGCAGCACGGTGTTTCCCTTTGCTCCCGGCGCTGATTCATTGCAGGTATGACCGTGAGCACGCTCGATCGCACCGCGCTGCTGCTGGAGTCCGAGCGCGCTCGTCTGCACGACGCGACGGCCGGGTCCCGCCGCCGGTTCGCACGTGTCGCCCCGCTGATCCCGGCGGGCGTCGCATCGGACTTCCAGGGTCGCTCTCCCCATCCGATCTACCTGACGAAGGGCCATGGCCCGCACGTCTGGGATGTCGACGGTCGTCAGTACGTCGACCTCCACGCGGGCGCGGGCGCCGCGCTCGCGGGGCACGGCAATCCGCAGGTGGGATGCGAGCTGGCCGACGCAGCGACGAGTGGAACCTGCCTCGCGGCTGCCAGCGTCCACGCCGAGCCGGTCGCTCGCGAGCTGGCGGCGCGCTTCGGCCTTCGGCATTGGCGTTTCGTCAACTCTGGCAGCGAGGCGACGATGGCCGCGCTGCGCGTCGCGCGCGCGTTTACCGGCCGCGACCTCGTCGTCAAGCTCGAGGGCAGCTACAACGGCCACCACGACGCCGTCCTCGTCTCGATCTCGGCCGGTTCGCTCGGCGGCGCCGGCGAGGCACGCCACCCGGTCGCCGCGGGGGTGCCCGATGCGACGGCGCGGCTCACGCTGCTCGCGCCGTACAACGACCTCGAAGCGCTCACGGCGATCCTCGGGGCTCATGAGGAGCAGGTCGCGTGCGTGGTGTTGGAGGTGCCGCTGCTGACGCCGACGGCGATCGCCCCGCGGCCCGGCTATCTCGAGGGTCTGCACGACCTGACGCTCCGCCACGGTGCCCTGCTCGTGTTCGACGAGGTGAAGACGGGCGTCGCCGTGCACCCCGGCGGAGCACGCGGACTCTACGGCGTCACACCCGATGTCGTGGCGCTCGGCAAGAGCTTCGCGGGTGGCGTCGCCTGCGGCGCGCTTGGCGCGAGCGGCGAGGTCGCGGCGTTGCTCGCCGACGGCCGCGCGCACGTGTACGGCACGTTCAACGGCAACCCGCTCACGATGCGCGCCGCGCTCGTGACCCTGCGTGACGTCCTCACGCCCGGCCGTCACGAGGAGCTCGCAGCGCTCGCACGGCGCCTCTGTGCGCACGTCGAGCGGATCGCAACCGAGCATGACGTGCCGCTCGCGGCGAGTGCGTTCGGCGCGAAGGGCGCGCTGCGGCTCACGCGCGCGCCGATCGAGGACGCGGGCGCCTGGGTTGCGGCACATCCGCCCGAGCTCGTCGAGCTCGTCTGGACCTTCCTGGCCAATCGCGGGGTGTTCCTGTCCCCCGCGCCCGACCTGCGGTGGACGGTGACCGTCGCTCACCGCTCATCCGACATCGACCACGTCGCAGACGTCCTGGCGGAGCTGGCCACCGCCTGGGCAGGCGCCACGACCACCTGAGCGGAGACAGACCTTCATGAGCACCATCGAAGCCACACGCCACCTCCACATCGGCGGAGAGCCCGTCGCGCCGATCTCCGGCGAGACGATCGAGATCGTCGACCCTGCGACGGGCACGCCGATCACGACCGTTCCGGCGGCCGGCGTCGAAGACGTCGAGCGGGCCGTCGCCGCGGCTGCGAGCGCGTTCGAGGAGTGGCGCTGGAGCACCCCCGCCGAGCGCGCCGACGTGCTGCTGCGCCTCGCGGACGCGCTCGGCGCCGCCGTGCCCGAGCTGGCCGAGCTGGAGTCGCGTAACACCGGCAAGCCGCCGGCCGCCGCGCGCGGCGAGATCGCCGGCGTCGTGGACAACCTGCGCTTCTTCGCAGGCGCGGCGCGCTGTCTGCACGGCCCCGTCGTCGGCGAGTACAAGCGCGACTTCACGACGATGATCCGGCGCGAGCCGATCGGCGTCGTCGGCCTCATCACGCCGTGGAACTACCCGCTGAACATGGCCATCTGGAAGCTCGGCCCGGCGCTCGCATGCGGCAACACCTGTGTGCTGAAGCCCTCCGAGCTGACACCGCTGACGACGCTGCGGCTTGCCGAGATCGCCGCCGACATCATCCCGCCCGGGGTCCTCAACGTGATCACCGGCACCGGCGAGGTCGCCGGTGCGGCGATCGTCGAGCATCCGCTCGTGCGGCTGATCTCGCTGACCGGCGACACGGCCACGGGCCGCGCGGTCGCGCGCGCCGCCGCGCAGCGGCTCAAGCGCGTCCACCTGGAGCTGGGCGGCAAGGCGCCAGTCGTCGTGCTCGACGACGCCGACCCGGAGGCGGTTGCGCAGTGCCTGCGCGGCGCGAGCTTCTGGAACGCCGGTCAGGACTGCACCGCGGCGACGCGCGTGATCGCGGGCGCGAAGATCCACGACGTGCTGCTGGAACAGCTCGCCGCGGCCGCCGGGTCGCTCAAGGTCGGGCCGCCGAGCGGTGGCGACGACGTCGAGATGGGCCCGCTCATCAGCCGCGCCCAGCAGGAGCGCGTGCTCGGCTTCCTCGAGCGCGCGGGCGGCGAGGTCGTCGTCGGCGGCGGCACCCGCGATGCGGGCTTCTTCGTCGAGCCGACCGTGGTCGCGAACGTCGGGCAGCAGGACGAGATCGTCCAGCGCGAGATCTTCGGCCCCGTCGTCACGGTGCAGCGCGCCGACTCGGCCGAGGAGGCGATCCGGATGGCGAACGACGTGCCCTACGGCCTCTCGGCGTCCATCTGGAGTCGTGACGTCGGCCGGGCGCTCGACGCGGTGCGCCGGCTCGACTTCGGCACGGTCTGGGTCAACGACCACATCACGTTCATCTCCGAGATGCCGCACGGCGGCTTCAAGGAGTCGGGCTACGGCAAGGACCTCTCGATGTACGCGCTCGAGGACTTCAGCAACGTGAAGAACGTGATGGCGAGGATCGGCGCATGACAGCCGCCGGCGTGGGCCGCACCGCGCTTGGCGCGTCGCTGCTGAAGCCGCACGTCGGCATGGCGCCGAACGTGTTCGTGCGCGGCGACGGCGTCGACCTGATCGCCGCTGACGGCCGGCGCGTGCTCGACGCCTGCTCCGGCGTCGGCGTGACCTGCCTCGGGCACACCGTGCCGTCGGTCGTCGCGCGGATGGCCGAGCAGGCCAGCACGCTGCCGTACGTCCACGCCCTGCGCTTCGAGACGCCGCCGCTGCTCGAGCTCGCCGAGCGCGTCGTCGAGCGCGCTCCCACCGGCATCGACCGCGCCCTGTTCGTCTCCGGCGGCTCGGAGGCAGTTGAGACGGCGATCAAGCTCGCCCGCCAGTACTGGCTCGAGCGCGATCGGCCGGAGAAGTGGCGCGTCGTCGGCTGCCAGCCGAGCTACCACGGCAACACGCTGGCGACGCTCGCCGCCGGCTGGCATGAACGGCGGCGTGCCCGGCACGCGCCGCTGCTGCTGGACTTCGCGCACATCCCGGCGCCCAACAGCTACCGTGGCTGCGACCGCTGCCGAAGCGATGCCGGCTGCACGGCCGCCTGCGCTGACGCGCTCGAGGACCTGCTCCGCGAGATCGGTTCGGAGACGGTGTCGTGCTTCCTGATCGAGCCGGTCGCCGGCGCGGCCGGCGGCGCGATCGCGACCCCTCCCGGCTACCTCGAGCGCATCCGCGAGATCTGCGACCGCCACGACGTGCTGCTCGTCGCCGACGAGACGATCACCGGCTTCGGGCGCACCGGGCGCTGGTTCGGCGTCGATTGGACAGACGCGACGCCCGACGTGATGACCTTCGGCAAGGGCATCGGCGCCGGCTTCGCGCCGCTCGCCGGGATCGCGATCAGGGACGAGATCGCCGAGGCCTTCATCGACGGCTCAGGTCGCTTCGAGCACAACTTCACGATGTCCGGGCACGCGATCGCGTGCGCGGTCGGCTGCGCGGTCCTCGACGAGCTCGAGTCGCGCGGGCTCGTCGAGCAGGTCGCGCGCCGCGAGGCGGCGCTGCGGGCCGCGCTCGAGGCGCTGCTTGAGCTCGAGATCGTCGGCGACGTGCGCGGACGTGGCTACCTGTTCGCGGTCGAGCTGGTCGCCGACCGCGAGACGCGGCGCGCGTTCGACCCCGCGCGAAGGGTCGCCGAGCGGGCCGCTGCTCTCACGCTCGAGGAGGGCGCCGTCGTCTACTACGGCGGCGGCGGCTCCCCGCGCTCGGGCGACTTCCTGCTCGTGATGCCGCCCTTCACGACGCCGGTCGACCGCTTCGACGAGCTCGCCGTGTCGATCCGGCGCGCCCTGCTGCGACTCGCCCCGGAGCTCGTGCGGTGATGGCAGCTCCGGCAGTCGCGATCGTCGGTGGTGGCGTCGCCGGCCTCAGCACGGCGATGCACCTCGGCTGGCTCGGTGCAGGGGCGAACGTGACGGTGCTGGAGGCGCGGCTTCCGGCCACGGGCTCCTCCAGCCGCAGCGTCGGCGACGTCGGCGTGCTCTACGAGGGCGCCGACGAGCTCGCGATGCGGCTCGAGGCGCTGCACTTCCTCGAGCAGGTCGCGGACGAGGTCGGCCTGCGCTACGTCGGCGGCCTGCGGGTCGTCGACGACCCCGCGCATCGGGCGCGGCTCCATCGCGCCGTCGAGGCCTACGCGGAGCAGGGAATCGACGCCCGCTTCCTCGAGCCGGACGAGATCGCCGCGATCGTGCCCGACCTGCGCGTCGACGACCTCGCTGCCGGGCTGTGGGCCGACCGCGCTGGGCACGTCGACGGCGCGCTGCTGTGCAACGCCTACCTCGAGCGGGCGCAGGCGGACGGTGTCACGGTCGTCGCGCGCGCGCCTGTGCTGGAGGTGACGCCGGGCGTGCGCCGTCGCTTCCGCCTCGTGACCCCGCGCGGCGAGCACGAGGCCGACGTCGTCGTGAACGCCGCGGGTGGCTGGAGCCACGCCGTCGGCGACCTGCTCGGCGCGCCCGCTCCGGTCGTCTCGCAGCGCCACCAGGTCTGCCTCGCGCGCGTTCCGGGCGCGCTCGCGTACCCGATGCCGCAGTTCCAGGACTCCTTCGGCTACGTCGACAGCGGCCGCGGGCTCTACCTGCGGCCGGAGAGCGCGACGACCTTCATCGCCGGGCTGCACCACAACTACGTGCCGGGCGCTCCCTCGGAGGATCCCGATCGCTACAGCGCGGCTGTCGATGCCGACTACGTCGAGGCGCTCGCCGCCGCGCTGATGGAGCGGTTCCCGGGGCTCGCGGAGATGGGACTCTCCGAGGGCTGGACTGGCCTCTACCCGCTCAGTCCCGACGACCACCTGCTCGTCGGCCCCTACGCAGACGTGCCGGGCGTCGTGGCGGTGACCGGGCTCGGGGGCGCCGGCATCCAGACGTCGTACGCGGCGGGCCGCGTCGCCGCGGAGTGGATCGTCAACGGCGAGCCGAGCGGGCTGACGGACCCGGCGCGCTACCTGCCCGACCGTGCTGCACTCGCCACCGCGGCGGAGGCCTCGTGAGCGCCGAGTCGTTCGTCTGGCAACCGGATCCCGTCCTCGTCGAGCGGGCCAACGTCACGCGCCTCATGCGCACGCTCGGCGTCTCGACGTATCGCGACCTCGTCGACCGCGCCGCTGTGGATCCGGCGTGGTACTGGCCGGCGGTGCTCGACGATCTCGACATCGCGTTCGAGCCACCCTTCGACGAGCTCTGCGACACGCGCGCGGGCGCTCCGTGGGCGCGCTGGTTCGTGGGCGGCGGCATCAACGTCGCAGCCCACTGCGTCGACCGCTGGGCTGCCGCACGCCCGACTGATGCGGCGGTGATCGCCGAGCGCGAGGACGGCCGGGTCCTCCAGTGCGACTTCGATGAGCTGCGAGCCGCCGTCGACGGCCTCGCCGGGCTGCTCGCGGAGCGCGGGGTGCGCTGCGGCGACCGTGTCGCGCTGATCCTGCCGATGGGCCGCGACGCCGTCGCCGCGCTCTTCGCCGTCGCCAAGCTCGGCGCGGTCGCCGTGCCGATGTTCACCGGCTTCTCCGCCGCTGCGATCGCCCAGCGCATGGATGACGCGGGCGCGCGCATGATCGTGAGCGCCGACGCCTCGCTGCGGCGTGGGCGCGTCGTGCCGCTCACGGAGAGCGCGGAAGCCGCCGCGCGTGCGGTCGGCGGTGCCGAGCTGCTCATCTTCGATGCCGACGCGGACACCGGTCGAGCGGGGCACGTGCACTGGGACGCGCTTGTCCGGCGTGGGCGCGAAGCGCCGCTGGATCCCGCCGCGACGCACGCCGAGTCACCGCTGATGATCAACTACACATCCGGCACGACCGGGGCGCCGAAGGGAGCGGTCCACGTGCACGGCGGCCTGCTCGCGAAGGTCGCGGCCGAGGCGGCGTACCTCACGGACCTCGGGCGCGAGGACCGCGCGCTGTGGATCACGGACCTCGGCTGGCTGATGGGCCCCTGGCTGCTGATCGGCGCGTTCGCGGCTGGCGCCTGCGTCGTGCTCTACGAGGGCGCGCCCGACCAGCCGGACCGCGATCGGCTCTGGCGCGTGTGCGCGCAGCATCGCGTCACGATGCTCGGCGTCTCGCCGACGCTCGTGCGCGCGGTGCGGGGAGCGACCGAGCCGGCGCTCGCCCACGACCTCTCGGCGCTGCGCATCCTCGCGTCGACCGGCGAGGCATGGGACGACGCCTCCTACCGCTGGCTGCTCGGCGCCGTCGGCGGCGGGCGCTGCCCGATCGTCAACATCACGGGTGGGACGGAGGTCGGGGCGTGCTTCCTCGGCCAGCCTCCGGTGCTGCCCGCGAAGGCGTGCTCCGTCGGCCTGCCGGTGCCAGGAATGGCCGTCGATGTGCTCGGCCTGGACGGGCGACCGACCGGCGGGGACCTCGGCGAGCTCGTCTGCCGCCGTCCCTGGCCGGCCCAGACGCGCGGCTTCTGGCGCAACCGCCGCCGCTACCTCGACGCGTACTGGTCGCGCTGGGACGACGTCTGGGTCCATGGTGATTGGGCGTCGGTCGACGCCGATGGCTGGTGGTTCCTGCACGGCCGCTCGGACGACACGATGAACGTCGCCGGCAAGCGGATCGGACCGGCCGAGATCGAGGACGCGGTGCTCGCGCTCCCCGAGGTGGCCGAGTGCGCCGCGATCGGCGTGCCCGACGAGCTGAAGGGCACGGCCGTCTGGTGCTTCTGCGTGCTCGCAGACGGAGCCGATCCACCGCACCCGGAGCTGCAGGCGCGGGTCCAGGCCGCGGTCGGCTCGGCGGTCGGCAAGGCCTTCGGCGGCGTGCGCGTCCACGTCGCCGACGCGCTGCCCAAGACGCGCTCGGGCAAGGTCGTGCGCCGCGCGATCCGCGCCCGTGCGCTCGGGGAGGACCCGGGCGACCTCTCCTCGCTCGAGTCGGTCGCCGCGCTCGACGCGGTCGATCGCGCGCTCGGGCGCGGCTGACCGACGCGGATTTCGCCATCGCTGTCACTAATGTGGCCCTGAGGAGTTCGTGCCTTCCATCGCCTGGCCGGTGCGATGAAGATACGGCCATTGTTGAATGGTCGGGCAGTTCAACCGGCCCCAGGGAGTGAGGACGGCGTTGAAACAGACAAATCTGACCCGGCGCGAGTTCACGGCACGGGGTGGGGCGTTGGCGCTCGCGGGGCTTGTTCCCGGTGTGCTGTCCGCCTGTGGCAGCGGTTCGAAGGTCGGTGACTCACTTGAGATGTTCGTCTCCGAGCTGCCGCTGCAGTTGACCGGACAGCGACAATTGATCTCGGGCGCGGGCTCGATTCTGATTGCGCTCGAGCCGCTGGTCACCGTCGATGACAAGGGCACGATTGTGCCCAACCTCGCACAGAGCTTCGAGGTGGTCGACCGGCACACGCTTGTATTCCACGTCCGTCAGGGGGTGCGCTTCTGGGACGGTACCCTGCTCACGCCCGATGATGTCGCGTTCTCGCTCGACATGCATCGCACGGACTCGAGCTCGATCCTCCAGCGCTGGTGGTACCTTGCGGAGAGCGTGAAGCGGCAGGGTGAAGATCGCGTCGTCGTTAAGCTGACGCAACCGTACGCCGGCTTCCTCTATGTGGTGGCGCAGACGCCGATCGTGCAGATGGCGTACGCCAAGCGTCACGGGCAGAGCGTCGGCACGCCGGCGACGCTGAACATGGGAACGGGGGCTTGGAGATTCAAGAGCTTCAATCCCGACCACAGCGTTGAGTTGGTCGCTAATGATAAGTACTGGGGTGAGAAGCCTCAATATCGCCGGATTATTACTCGCATGGCCGCTGACGCCTCCACGGCCGCCCTCGCAATCAAGACCGGTGAGATGACGGGAAACCTGATGGTGCCCGTTGCCGCCGCAGCGACCTACGAAAAGCTCGGGGGTGTGCACGTCGACCGGCGCAAGAGCCTCGAGGTCTGCGTCATCACGATGAACACAGGCTACGCGCCGTGGAACGATCTGCACGTGCGCCGTGCCGTGCAGCACGCGGTTAATCGCGAGGCGTGCGTGCAGGGAGCGCTCGGTGGCCACGGACAATCCGAGCTCTCGATCGTCAGCGAGCAGGCGCTGCGCGCGGTCATGCCCACCGACCAGGTCGATGCGCTCCTGCGAGAGATCACGCCGCAGATCGCTTTCGACCTCGACAGGGCGAAGGCGGAGCTCGCAAAGTCGGCCTTCCCGAAGGGCTTCGACGTTGGGACCGTGATCGACAACGAGCCCGAGATCATTACCACCCTCCAACTGATCGCCGCCGATCTGCGGAAGATCGGCATCAATCTGACAATCAAGCAGGCGCCGTCGTCGGTCTACGAGAACCAGTACGGGAGCCGGCAGTACTCGCTCGGCTCCTACACGGTCCACCCCGACACCGGCGATCCGCTCGCGAACGTCATCGGCAGCGCGTTCGACAAGGCGGGCGTCACGAAGACCGGAAACGGGCCGAACTCGGCGAACTACACGACGCCGCAGCTTCAGCGTCTGCTCGAGCGGCTGCGCGCGACGCCGCCAGAGGACCGCGCCAAGCGCGGCGAGCTGTGCGCCGAACTGGTGCGCTTCAACGCGAGCCAAGCGCTCTATATCGGTGTGTGGTCGCCGCAGGCGATCCTCGCGATCGACGATCGCTACCGCTACCCGAGCTACACCGAGCTGTGGTGGCAGACGCGCTGGCCGACGTACATCACGAAGGGCTGACACACCGATGAGTGGGGCCGAGATCGCGCGCTACGTCGCGAAGCGCCTGCTGTTCTCCTGCGTCGCGATCGTCGCGATCTCGGTCGTCGTGTTCGCGCTCATCCATCTCACGCCGGGAGACCCTGAGCACGCGGTCGGGATCGCCTCGCCGCAGAACGCCACCCCCGCGTTCTTCCATCAGCTTCGCCAGCACTTCGGCCTCGACAAGCCGATCACGACGCAGCTCCTGACGTTTTTCGCGAACGCGAGCCACCTCGACTTCGGCCTGTCCTACCGCACGAACCAGTCCGCGCTCTCGCTCGTCGTCGCGCGGATGGGCGTGACCGGGCCGCTGTTCCTGCTCAGCGCCGGGGTCGCGCTGGTCTGCGGGATCGCGATGGCGGGGGCTGCCGCGTTCCGTCGCGGCGATGCCGTCGACCGCGGCAGCCAGAACGCGGCGATCTTCATGCTCAGCGCCCCGGCGTTCGCCGTCGGGACGATCCTGCTGTATTGCTTCGCCGTCTCGCTCGGCTGGTTCCCCGTACTTGGAGAGGGGACCGGAGTGATGGACCGCTTCTGGCATCTCGCGCTGCCGTCGATCACGCTCGGTCTCACGGGGGTTGCCGTCATCTTCAAGAACCTGCGCTCGCACCTGCTGACGATCCTCGAGCAGGACTATGTGACGTTCGCTCGCTCACGCGGCTTCTCGCGCGCGACGCTGCTGCGCGGCTTCGTGCTTCGCAACGCACTCGTCACGCTGATCACGACGACGAGCGTGATGCTCGTCGGCTTCATCTCCACGAGCGTGATCGTCGAGATCACGTTCGGGCTCGACGGCGTCGGCTCGCTGCTCGCCGACTCGATCCTCCACGAGGACATCCCGGTCGTGCAGGCGATCACGTTCCTGCTTGCGCTGTTCATCGTCGGGCTCAACCTGGTGACCGACCTCCTCTACTTCGCCGTTGACCCGCGCATCCGTGCCGAGGAGGCACGCGCATGAGCTTCGACCGCTCCGTCGGCGCCTCCGGCGCCCCCGACGCCGTCGTCGCGGTCGCACCGCCGCGGCTGCTGAGGCGCACGGGCCGCGTGTCGGTCGTCTCGGTGCTGTCGTCGCTCGTGCTGCTCGCCGTCGCCGTGTGCTGCATCGCGCCAGGACTGGTCGAGCCGCACGACCCCGGTCAGATCGATGTGACCGCACGCTTCGCCTCGCCGAGCGCCGCGCATGTCGCCGGCACCGACTCGCTCGGTCAGGACGTCTTCTCGCGAGTGATCGATGGCACGCGCGCCGCGGTCGGCGGCCCGCTTGTGATCGCGTTCGGCGCGATCGTCATCGCGACGCTGCTCGGCGTGCTGATGGGGTACCACCGCGGCTGGCTCGACCTGGTGCTGGGACGCGCGGTCGACATCCTGTGGGCATTGCCGGGCCTGCTGATCGTGATCGTCATGATCGGCGTGATCGGCGGCGGCTATTGGGCAGCCGTCGCCGTGCTGACGGTGCTGTTCGTGCCCGAGCCGCTGCGCCTCGTGCGCGCGGCGACGATCGAGCAGACGGTCAAGCCGTACATCGAGGCGACGCGGATGCTGGAGCTGCGGACGGCGCGCGTGCTGCTCCGCCACCTGCTGCCGAACCTCTATCCGGTGCTCGTCGCGAACTTCTTCCTGAGCTTCACGTACGGGATCTCCGGCCTTGCGAGCCTGTCGTTTCTCGGGCTCGGCGACGGCCCCGGCTCGACGAACTGGGGCCGGATGCTGTCCGAGAATCGCACGGACGTCTTCACGAACCCGTGGGGAGCGCTCGCGCCGGCGCTTGCGATCGTCCTCGTCGCCGTCGCCGCGAACCTCCTCGGCGGCGCGCTGTACGAGCGGCTCGCGAGCCAGGGCCGCGCGCGATAGATGGCCGTCCAGACGGTCTGCGGCCTCGTGTCCGCCGAGGAGCTCGGCGTCGTGTGTCCGCACGAGCATCTCGTCTGCGACCTGACGGCGCTGTACGGGCCGCGGGCGGATCCCCACGCGGCGGCGAGTGGTGCGTCGGAGGATCTCCGCGCCGGCGATCTGCGCCTCGACGATCCCGTTCTCGCCGCCGAGGAGCTGCGACGCTACCGCGCGGCCGGCGGCGGCACGATCGTCGACGTCACGCTGCGCGACATCGGCCGTGACCCGCTGGCGCTGCGCGCCCTGTCGGAAGCGACCGGGGTGCACGTCGTGATGGGCGCCGGCTGGTACGTCGCGGCCTCCCATCCCGCCGACATGCCCGCGCGCGACGTCGACGAGCTCGCCGCCGAGCTGGTGCGCGAGCTGCGCGTCGGCGCGGACGGCACCGGCATCCGCGCCGGGATCATCGGCGAGATCGGCACCAGCCCGCAGCCGACCGCGCAGGAGCGCAAGGTCGTGCGCGCCGCGGCGCGTGCGCAGCTCGAGACGGGCGCAGCGATCACGCTGCACGCGTGCAGCGCGACGCGCCACGCGATCGAGCTGCTGGAGCTGATCGGCAGCGAGGGCGTCACCGACCTCGGGCGCGTGATCGTCGGCCATCAGGACTGCGTACTCGACCACGACTACCACCGTGAGGTGCTGCGCGCGGGGGCGCTCGTCGAGCTCGACCTGTTCGGCCACGCCTACTACGCCAGCGAGGGCTTCCAGCTCCCGACCGACGCCGAGCGGGTCGACATGGTGGTGGCGCTCTGCGAGAAGGGCTTCGCCGACCGCCTGCTGCTCTCGCACGACATCTGCATGAGGGCGCAGTGGCACTGCCGCGGCGGCGTCGGCTATGCGCACCTCTCGACGGAGATCGAGCCGCTGCTGCGCGCGCGCGGGCTCGACGACGACGCGATCGATCGGCTGCGCCGGCACAACCCCGCGCGCGTGCTCGACCTCGCGCCATCACCTTGACGAACGCAACGAAGGAGTGAACGGGATGTTCCAGTACTTTTCGGAGAACTACTGGTGGTCGCTGATGACGATGTCGGCGCTCCAGACCGGCGGCGAGATCTCCGAGATCGACGAGATCTGCCGCCCGCTCGAGGCGCTCAGCCGGCGCGGCATCGAGGACCACGGCGCGAACGAGGAGTGGTTCGTCGCCTGGACGCGGATGGGCCACCGGCTGGCGCGGCTCGCGCAGGCCGACGCCGAGGCCGGGTACCCCATCGGCGCCGCGCGCAAGCACTACCGCGCCGCGCTGTACTTCAGCGTCGGCGAGCTCGCGCTCGACGCGCGCGTCGTCGCGCGCGGCCGCGAGGCCTACCTGCGCGGGCTCGAGAACTTCCGGCGCGGCGTCGAGCTGTCCGGCGACCCGGTCGAGCTCGTCGAGATCCCGTACGAGGACACCACGCTCGACGCGCTGTTCGTGCGTGCGCCCGAGGGCGATGGGCCGGCGCCGTGCGTGATCCACTTCGGCGGCGCCGACTCGCTCAAGGAGCACCTGTACCTCCGCTACCGCGACGACTGGCGCCGGCAGGGCATCTCGCTGCTGATCGTCGACCACCCGGGCGTCGGCACGGCGATCCGCCTGAAGGGGCTGCCGACGCGCGCCGACATCGAGGTCGCCGCCTCGGCGTCGGCCGACTACCTCGCCACGCGCTCGGACGTCGACGCCGAGCGGCTCGGCATCTGCGCGCTGAGCCAGGGCGGCTACTACGCGCCGCGCATCGCGGCGCTGGAGAAGCGCATGAAGCTGTGCGTCGTGTGGGGGGCGATCTGGGACATGGAGACGATCGTCAACGAGTACAACTCGATCACGCGCGGCAAGCTCAAGCCGAAGCAGCACCGTACGTTCGGCGGGCTGGAGCCGGACGAGGTGGTCGAGCGCCTGAGGCAGATGACGCTCGAGGGACTGGCCGACAAGATCGAGTGCCCGCTGCTCGTGCTCCACGGCGAGAACGACCAGCAGGCGCCGCTGTGGCGCGCGCAGAAGACGTACGACGAGGCCGTCAACGCCTCGCGCCGCGACTACAAGGTCTTCACGGTCGAGGACGGCGGCGCCGAGCACTGCCAGGTCGACATCATGACGATGGCGACCGACTACATCATCGACTGGGCCGCGCAGCGCTTCCGCGAGATGGGGCAGGCCTGACCGTCGGGTCGGGCGAGCTCGAGGTTCTCGCACGCGGGCTCTCCTTCTTGGAGAGCCCGCGCTGGCGCGGCAACCGCCTGCTCGCCTCGGACTTCCACACCCACCGGGTGCTCGCGTTCGGCCTCGACGGCACGGGCGAGACGCTCCACGAGCTGCCGGGACAGCCGTCCGGCATCGGCGTCGATCCGCACGGGCGGCTGCTCGTCGTCTCGATGCACGATCGCCGTCTGCTGCGCGAGGAGCGCGGCCGGCTCGTCGTGCACGCCGACCTCACGGCGCTCGCGCCCGGACCGCTCAACGACATGCTCGTCGACCCGCTGGGGCGGGCGTACGTCGGCAACTTCGGCTCCGACCTGGAGGCGGGTGCGCTGCTCGCGCCGACCTGCATCGCGCGCGTCGATCCGGCAGGTTCCGCGGCGATCGCCGCGGAGGATCTGCTGTTCCCGAACGGGATGGCGCTCACGCCGGCGGGCGACACGCTCCTCGTCGCGGAGACGTACGGCTGTCGCATCAGCGCGTTCGACGTGATGCGCGACGGGCAGCTCGCGAACCGCCGCACCTGGGCGCGGTTCGGCCCTCCGGCCCGGCTTGACCTGCCGCCGGTCGCGCAGCTGCCGTCGCTGTCGGTGTGTCCAGACGGCATGGCGCTCGATGCCGAGGGCGCCGTCTGGATCGGCGACGTCGCCGGTGCCAGCGCGCTGCGCGTGCGCGAGGGCGGAGACGTCCCGGAGCGGATCGCGACGCCTGGACTCACGGTCTACGCGGTCGCGCTTGGCGGCGCGGACCGTCGCACGTTGTACCTCTGCGCCGGCCCGCCCTGGGCCGAGCAGGATCCCGCACGGCGCGACGGTCTGCTGTTGCGCTGCCGCGTCGAGGTCCCGGGCGCAGGGCTGCCGTGAGCCGCCATCGGCAACGCTCATAGCGTCACCAGCAGACCCTCCTTTCAGTCGTCGCGCCGCTGGAAGAGAGTCATCCACGATGAGCACGGACACGGAACTCGCCGGCACGTCCGCCACGACCCTCGCGCGTCTCATCGCCGAGCGCGACGTGTCGGCGGCCGAGGTCGTCGACGCGCACCTCGAGCGGATCTCCGTGATCAACCCGAGCGTCAACGCGGTCGTCCAGAACGCGCCCGACGCCCGCGAGCAGGCTCGCGCCGCCGACAAGGCGCTCGCGCGCGGCGAGCAGGTAGGTCCGCTTCACGGCGTGCCCTTCACCGTCAAGGACAACACCGAGACCGCCGGCGTGATCACCGCCGCGGGCGCGCCCGAGCGTGCGACCGTCGTGCCGGCACGCGACGCGACCGTCGTCGCGCGCATGCGCGGCGCCGGCGCGATCCTGCTCGGCAAGACGAACTGCCCGCCGTGGGGCAGCGGGGTGGAGACCGACAACGAGCTCTACGGCCGCACGAACAACCCGCACGATCTCGCGCGCACGCCCGGGGGCAGCAGCGGCGGGGAGGCGGCCGTCGTCGCCGCCGGCGGATCGCCGTGGGGCATCGGCACCGACTCCGGCGGCAGCGTCCGGATCCCGGCGCACTTCTGCGGCGTCTGCGCCCTGAAGCCCACGCAGGCATTGCTCCCGATCACCGGCGTCTTCGACGACGAGGGCCCGATCGGCGCGATCAGCGACCCTCGCACGCAGGTCGGGCCGATCGCCCGCACGGTCGAGGATCTCGGCGCGATGCTGCGCGTGCTCGCCGGCCCGGACGGACACGACGGCGGCGTCCCGCCGGTCGCGCTCGGCGACCCGGCCGCGATCGACGTCGCCGGCCTGCGCGTCGCCGTCCACGCCGACAACGGGATCGCGGCACCGACGCCCGAGACGGCGGCGGCCGTCCAGTCCGCCGCGGCCGCGCTCGCGAACGCTGGCGCACACCTCCGGGAGCAGCCGCTGCCGGGCGACGGCCACGGGCTGACGGTCCAGGTGTGGGCCTCCTACGAGGGCGGCATGTCGAGCCTCGACCTCTACCGGCTGCTGCGGCGCTGGGACGCCTACCGTGCCGAGGTGCTCGGCTTCATGGCCGAGCACGACGTGATCCTCTGCCCCGTCTATCCGGTTCCGGCGCCGCTCCATGGCGGCACCGCGGGCGCCGAGATGCGCGCGGTCGAGCTGCAGGACGCGATCAGCTACACGACCCCCTTCAGCCTCGTGGGGGCCCCGTGCGCGGTCGTGCCCTTCGGCGTCTCCGCCGAGGGACTGCCGATCGCGGTTCAGGTCGTCGCGCGGCCCTGGCGCGACGACGTCGCGCTGGCGGTCGCGGCGCTGCTCGAGGCTGCACCCCAGCGGCGCATCGTCGCTCCCGCCGCCGTCGCGGCCGTCTGACCCCACGCATGCGGGACGACAGCGCACGACCCGCCGCCGGCGCCGATGAGCTGCTCGCCGTCCGCGACCTCGCGATCGCGAGCCGTATCGGCGGCGTCGTCAAGCCGATCGCCTCGGGCGTCAGCCTCGACATCGCCCGCGGTGAGGCGGTCGCGATCGTGGGAGAGTCGGGGAGCGGGAAGTCGCTGACTGCGCGCGCGATCCTCGGGCTGCTGCCGGACGGCGTATCGGCGAGCGGCGAGGTGCGCTTCAACGGCCGCGACCTGATGACGCTCGGCCGGCGTGAGCGGGCGGCGCTGCGCGGGCGCGAGATCGCGGTCGTGCTGCAGGACCCGTTCACGACGCTCAACCCGGTGCGCCGCTGCCTCGAGCAGGTGATACCGCCGGGGCCCCACGGCCGCGCCCCGCGCCGCACTGCGGCGGCACGTGCCGCCGCGATCGAGCGCCTCGCGGAGGTGGGCCTCACCGCCGAGGCGGCCGACCGCTACCCGTTCCAGCTCTCCGGCGGCATGCGCCAGCGGCTCTGCATGGCGGCAGCGCTCGCGCAGGATCCGAGCCTGCTGATCGCCGACGAGCCCTCGACGGCGCTCGACGTGACGACGCAGGCCGAGGTGCTCAAGCTGCTGAAGCAACTCCAACACGCGCGGGGGATGGGGGTGCTGCTGATCACGCACGACCTGAGCGTCGCGTTCGCGAACTGCGACCGCGTGTACGTGCTCTACGCCGGCAGCCTGCTCGAGGTCGCACCTGCGACGCAGTTGCGCGAGGCGCCGCGCCATCCGTACACGCTGGAGCTGCTGCTGTCCGAGCCGCCGGCCGACCGTCGCATGGCGCGGCTCGCGGTGATCCCCGGCGTGTGCCCGGCGCGCGAGGAGGTCGTCGGCTGCTGTGCGTTCGCGACCCGCTGCCGTTGGGCCGCCGCGGAGTGCCGCGACGGCGAGCCGGCATTGCGGTCGCTCACGCCCGACCACCGCTCGCGTTGTCGCCGGATCGACGAGATCGGCGACGAGATGACGACGCGTCTCGCCGCTGCACGCCGGCCAGCGGACGTGACAGCGGCGACGGTCGCGCTCGCGGCGGCAGCCCCGCCGATCCTGCGCGTCGAGGGGCTGCGCAAGGCGTTCCGGGGCTCGCGCGGCGGCGAGATCGTCGCCGTGCACGAGATCTCGATCGTGGTCTGTCGCGGCGAGAGCGTCGGAATCGTCGGCGAGTCGGGCTCCGGCAAGACGACGACGGCGCGCTGCATCGCCGGCCTCGAGACGCCGACGGAGGGCACGATCGAGCTGACGGACGAGCGGTCCGCTGGAGGAGCCCGCCCGATCCAGATGATCTTCCAGGACCCCTCGTCGTCGCTCAACCCGGCCCTGTCGGTCGGCACGAGCCTGCGCGAGGCGGCACTCGCCGCGCACCCGCTCGTGCCACCGACGCCCGCGCAGATCGGCGAGCTGATCGAGCGCGTCGGCCTCCCGGCCCACTACGCGCAGCGCAAGCCGATCGCGCTCTCCGGCGGGGAGCGCCAGCGCATCGCGATCGCCCGCGCCCTCGCCGCGGGGGCGCGGCTGATCGTCTGCGACGAGCCGGTCTCGGCGCTCGACGTCTCGGTCCAGGCGCAGATCCTCAACCTGCTCGCCGACCTGCGCGCGGAGCTCGGTCTCAGCTATCTGTTCATCACGCACGACCTCGCGGTCGCGCGCCAGGCGACCGATCGCGTCTACGTCGTCCATCAGGGCCGCGTCGTCGAGGAGGGGCCGGTCGCGCAGGTGCTCGACGCGCCGACTCACCCGTACACGGCGAAGCTGATCGCTTCGATCCCCGGCGCGCGGGAGTCGGCCGTCGCGTCATAAGCGCGGTCGATCGATCACGGAGGAGGAAGCGATGCTGCTGCTCGACGCCACGATGTCGATCGCCCCCGCGAAGGAGGCCGAGCTCAACACGTGGTACCACCTGCACGTCCCGCGGCTCGTGGCCGTCCCCGGCTACGAGAGCGGCAACCGCTACGTCGCGATGACGCCCGGCCCGCGCTACGTCGCGCTCTACGAGATCCGCGACCATGCCGCGCTGCCGCTGCTGCTCGGGCAGGACACCGGCGCGCGCGACGAGGTCACCCTGTCGGAGTGGGCGGTGTGGGACCGCGACCTCCTGCCGCACACGAGCGACCTGCACCTGCACGTCTACGAGCCGCTCGCCGCGACCCCGCCGCGCTTGCTGCGCGGGGGCCGGCCACTCGTCGTCGTGCGCGTCGAGACGGACGCCGACGACCCCGCCTCAGCGGACGCGGCATGGCGGGATGCAGTCCTGCCGCGGCTCGCGACTGAGCCTGACGTGACCGGCGCGGTACTGCTGCGCCAGAGCCCCGATCCGGTCGTCGGCTGGCTCAACACCGGGCCGCACCGCCTGCTCGGGCTGATCGAATGCGCCGGCGTCGCGGCCGCGCGCACGCTGGCCGAGAGAGACGCCGCCGGCGGCGGCTTCGCGCAGTCGCTGGCCGACGCGGCCGGCGCCGCGGCCGCTCGTGTGACCGCCTACCGACCGATCGCCCGGCACTGGAATTGGGAGCGGCGCGGCGACGGCGCGCAGGCGGAGGTGGCGCGATGAACGGCCTGCTGCTCGTCGTGCGCTCGGAGCCGACGAGCCCGGAGTGGCAGGCGCGCTACGTCGCCTGGTACGCGGAGCACATGGCGCAAGTCGCAGACGTCGAGGGCGTGCTGAGCGCGCGGCGCTACGAGAGCGTCGAGGGGCCGCTCCGCTACATGTCGACGTACGAGCTCACGGGGCCCGAGGTGTTCGCCTCGCCGGACTATCCGGCGCAGGCCAGCTTCGGGCCGCTCGACGGGCGCGTCGAGTTCACGCGCAACGTCTACCGCGAGATCCCCTGGTCGCCGTCCGGCGGCTGACCCCGACGTAGAGCGAGGAAGCAATGGAACAGGAACTGCCCGAATGGGTCATGGTGGCCGCGCTGGAGGTCGATGCGTCTGTCGAAGCGGATTGGGGCAAGTGGTATGACGAGGTCCACCTGCCGGAGGTCGTCGCGGCACCCGGATTCCGCAGCGGCACGCGCTACAAAGCGGCGCCGCACGCGTTCGACGGCCCTGGCCTGCGCCGTCAGCTCACGATCTACGAGGCCTCCGGCCCCGAGGTCTGGGAGACGCCGGAGTTCGCCGCCGCGCGCGGCCTCGGCGGCTTCGGCGACAAGGTGATGGTGCGCACGCGGATCCTCCGCAAGCACCTGACGCTGCGAAACGAGCATGGCGGCTGAGCACGGGGATCGCCCCGACAGCTGGTACTGGGAGCAGCACTGGGGCCGCGCACGCCGCGGCTCCACGCCGGTCGTGCTCGAGTGGGAGGGCGGAGCGAGCGAGGGCGTCCTCTTCGACGAGGGCACCCCGCGCACCGTCACGGCGATCCTGGAGCGGCTGCCGCTGCGGATTCCCATGATCCATGCGATCTGGAGCGGCGATATCGTCATGAGCGCGGAGCGCTTCCCGCTCGGCTTCGACGAGAAGGAGAACGAGACGCGCCTGCCGCGCGTGGGCGACCTCTCCTGGGATCCGACGTTCGGGGAGATCGCCGTCACCTACGGCACGGCCGAGTGCCGCATGCCGTCGGGCTTCAACACGATCGTCGTGTTCGGTTCGCTGCGGACGTCGCTCGACGAGCTCGCGCGCTGGTGCCGGCGGCGCCGCTTCGATGGCATGGGCGAGCTGCGGCTGCGGCACGGCGCATGACCGGCGCCGCCGCTCCGACGATCGTCGCCTGCGCGCAGCTCGCCCCGCGGCTGGGCGAGGTCGAGCACAACGTCGCGATCGCCTGCGACGCGATCCGCGTGGCAGCCGACCTCGGCGCCCGGGTCGTCGTCCTGCCGGAGCTGGCCGCGACCGGGTATGCGTTCGCGAGCCGCGAGGAGGCGCTCGCGATCGCGCGACGCGACGGCGGCCGCTCGGTCGAGGCGTGGACCGTCGCAGCGCAGCGACACGACGTCGTGGTCGTCGGCGGCTTCTGCGAGCTGGCGCGCGACGGGACGCTCTACAACAGCGCGGCGGTGCTCGACGCGAGCGGGACGCGCGCGGTGTACCGCAAGGCGCACCTGTGGAACCGCGAGCAGCTCATCTTCGCGCCGGGGGAGGTTGTGCCGCCCGTCGTCGAAACCGACGCCGGCCGGATCGCCGTCGGCATCTGCTACGACGTCTACTTCCCCGACCTCGTGGCCGGGATCGCGGCGCGCGGCGCCGAGCTGCTGTGCCTGCCGACGAACGCGCCGCGCCACCTGCCGGGCGAGGCGGTCCCGCCGGCCGCGGGCGGCTACCTGTACCCGGCGCAGCTGAGCCTCTACATCGCGCTCGCGCACATCTACCGCATCTTCATCGCCGCCTGCGACCGCGTCGGCGACGAGCGCGGGATCGAGTGGATCGGCGGCAGCGCCGTCGTCGATCACCGGGGTTGGGTGCTCGCCGGGCCGCCGCCGGCCTACGGCGAGGGCGTGATCGCCGGTGCCTGCGAGCTGGCGCTCGCGCGCGAGAAGCGTCGCAGCGAGCGCAACCACGTCTTCGACGACGCGCGCGCCGGCGTTCTGCGCCCGGCGCCGACCATGGAGGAGGACACATGACCATCGACGCATCGAACGAGCTGACCGCGCTCGACGCGATCGCCCAGGCGGAGCTCGTCCGCGCCCGCGCGGTGCAGCCCGCGGAGCTGGTCGACGCAGCGATCCGGCAGGTCGAGCAGCTCAATCCCGAGCTGAACGCCGTCGTCAACCTCGCTGCCGAGCGCGCGCGAGTGGAGGCGATCGCCGTCGATCCGGCGCTGCCGCTGGCGGGCGTGCCGCTGCTCCTGAAGGATCTCGTCATGCGCCGCGCGGGCTTCCCGGCGACGGACGGGTCGCGTGCGGGCGCCGGGCGCGTTGCCGACCGCGACAGCGAGCTGGTGCGCCGCTACCTCGCCGCCGGTCTGATCGCGATTGGACAGACGAACACTGCCGAGCTCGGGGTCACGCCGACGACCGAGAGCGACCTGTTCGGCCCGGCACGCAACCCGTGGGACCTTGCCCGCACGGCGGGCGGGTCGAGCGGCGGCTCGGCGATCGCCGTCGCGACCGGGATGGTGCCGGTGGCGCACGGCAACGACGGCGGTGGCTCGATTCGCATCCCCGCGTCGTGCTGCGGCGTCTTCGGCCTCAAGCCGAGTCTCGGCCGCACGCCGCTCGAGCCCGATGCCGGCTCGCTGCTCTGCCGCGTGCTCGGCAACCACGTGCTTACGCGCTCGGTGCGCGACAGCGCGCTCGTGCTCGACCTCACCGCCGGACCGGCGCGCGGGTCGCTGCTCGGAGCGGCGCTGCCCCCGGCCGACGGCTATCGGGCCGCCGTGGGCGCGCCGCGGACCGGCATGCGGATCGCGCTCTCGACGACGCCGCTGGTCGCGGTTCCCGTGCACGAGGACTGCACGGCCGCAGTCGAGGACGCGGCGCGCCTGTGTGAGGAGCTCGGCCATCACGTGACCGAGGCGACGCCGCCGCTCGACGCGGACGAGCTGATCGCAGCCTGGTTCGTGCTGTGGCGGGAGTTGATGGGCTCGCTCGTCGCGGAGGTCGGCCGCGAGACGGGGGTGGAGCCGGCGCCCGAGGGCTTCGACGAGCTGACGTGGGAGCACTTCGTCGCTGCGCGTGAGCACACGGCGTTCGAGCACATGCGGGCGCTGACGACGATCGACCGTGCGGCCCGTCTGCTGCATGAGTTCATGGAGGGCTTCGATGCATGGCTCACGCCGACGCTCGCGCAGCCGCCGCTCGTGCTCGGCGAGTTCAGCGAACCGGCCGACCGCGTTGCGCGCTACGTGCAGTTCTCGCCGTTCACGCGCCTGGCGAACATCAGCGGGCAGCCGGCGATGTCGATCCCGCTGCACTGGTCGCCGTCCGGTCTGCCGATCGGCGTGCACTTCCTCGGACAGCTGGGCCGCGAGGGCGTGCTGCTCTCGCTCGCCGGCCAGCTCGAGCAGGCGCGCCCCTGGAGCGGTCGCCGCCCGCCGGTGACGGTCGCCTCATGAGCGGGCCGCGCTCTCGCACCGTGCTGGTGACCGGCGCCAGCTCCGGGATCGGCGCCGCGGTGGCCGTCGCGCTGGCGGCCGAGTCCGCCGTCGTCGTGCTCGCCGGACGGGACCGCGAGCGCCTCGCGGACGTGCGCACCGCAGTCGAGGCGGCCGGCGCGCAGGGCATCGAGGTCGCGGTCGAGCTGGTCGACGACGTGCAGTTGGCGCAGCTCGCTCAGACGGCGGCTGGTGCGACCGGCGCGATCGACGTGCTCGTCCACTCGGCCGGCGTCTACCGCCCGACGCCGCTCGCTCAGCTCGAGCGAGCTGCGCTCGAACGCGAATGGGCGATCAACGTGCTCGCGCCGCTGCGGCTGACGCAGGCGGCGCTGCCCTACCTGCCCTCCGGCGCCAGCGTGGTCTTCATCTCCTCGGTCTCCGGTCGCGTCGGGTTCGCCGGCGACGCGGCATACGCGGCCACGAAGGGTGCGATCGAGAGCATGGTGCGGTCGCTGAGCGTCGAGCTGGCGCCGCAGGGGGTGCGCGTGAACGGCGTCGCACCGGGCTTCACCGCGACGCCGATGAACGCCGCGGCGCGCACCGACGAGCGGCTCGTGCGCACGGCCGAGGCCGCTACGTCGTCGGGTCGGCTCGGCCGGCCGGAGGATGTCGCGGCGGCGGTCGTGTATCTCGCCTCCGAGGCGGCCGCGCAGGTGCGCGGCGTGACGCTCCCGGTCGACGGTGGCTTCCCCGTCTCCGGGTTGCAGCAGGGGCTTCTCTAGTCGAGCGCCGGCGCTTCCGCGAGCAGCTCGCGGAAGCGCTCTGCGACCGGCGCCTGCGCGTCGCGCCGCCAGGCGGCGCCGAGTCGCACGCTCGGCACGTCGCCGCGCAGCGGCACGTATGCCACGCCGGTGCGGCGCATCGTCTCGGCCGAGGCGGGGACGAGCGCGACGCCGATGCCGGCGGCTACGAGGCCGACGATCGTCTGGATCTGCCAGACGTCCTTCTGGACCGCCTTCGGCGTGAAGCCGGCGCGCCGACAGGCCTCGGTGACCTGGGCGTGCAGCCCCGGAACGCGGTACTGCGCGGGCATCACGAACGGCTCCTCGGCGAGCGCGGCGACCGCGATGCGCTTGCGCCCGCTCAGCGGGTGGTCGATCGGCAGCGCAGCGCGCAGCGGCTGCTCGGAGACGACGAGCGTCTCCACCCGCTCATCGAGCAGCGGCAGGTGCAGGAAGCAGAGATCTACGCCGCCGTCGTGAAGGGCGCGCACGAGGTCGTCGGGCGGCATCTCACGCAGATAGAGCTCGACGTCCGGGTGACGCTGGCGAAACGTGCGCAGGTGGCCGGGCAGGACGCTGTTCGCCGCCGAGGGCACGAAGCCGATCGTCAGCTGGCCGACCTCGCCCTGCCCGGCGCGCCGCACCGCCTGAAGCGTCTGCTCGGTCTGGACGAGCAGGCGGCGCGCCTCCGCCAGCAGCGCCTCGCCGGCCGGCGTGAGCCGCACCGCGCGGCGGGAGCGGTCGAGCAGCTGCACGCCGAGCGCACGCTCGAGGTCGCGGATCTGCGTGCTGAGCGGCGGCTGAGCCATATGCAGACGGGCAGCCGCGCGAGTGAAGCTCAGCTCCTCGGCGACTGCGACGAAGTAGCGCAGATGCCGCAGCTCCACACTCATACGTGCAGCATATAGAAAGTGATCATCAAGATATTGGACAGATGATTTCGGCGCCGGCACCATGGCGCTCGTGCCCGCCGCGACCACACCGCCGATCTGCTCCGCCGCCGAGGCCGTTGCCGCGATCGCGCCCGGCGACACTGTGATGGTCGGCGGCTTCGGGCTCGTCGGTGCGCCGCTGGCGCTGATCGCGGCGCTGCGCGAGGCACCGGGCGCGCGCGAGTTGACGGTCGTCTCCAACAACCTCGGCGAGCCGGGTCGCGGCCTCGGCCAGGTGCTGCTCGACGGTCGCGTGCGCAAGGCGATCGGCTCCTACTTCACGACCAACCCGGACGTGCTGCGCTGGCACGCGGACGGGCGGCTCGAGGTCGAGGTGATCCCCCAAGGAACCCTCGCGGAGGCGATGCGCGCCGCAGGCGCCGGCATCGGCGGCTTCTACGTCACGACCGGAGCCGGAACGCTGCTCGCCGATGGCCGCGAGGAACGCACGATCGACGGCAAACGCTACGTGTTGCAGGCACCGCTGCGCGCCGACGTTGCGCTTGTGCGCGCCACGCGCGCCGACACGCTCGGCAACCTCGTCTACACCCGCACCGCGCGCAACTTCAACCCCGAGATGGCGACCGCCGCAGCGCACGTCATCGCCGAGGTCGACGAGATCGTCCCGGCCGGCGCGCTGGACCCGGAGGCGATCGTCACGCCGCACGCCTACGTCGACCGGCTCGTGCTGAGCGGCTCGAGGCCATGAGCGACGTCCACGACCTGATCGCGCGACGTGTCGCCGCGCACCTGCCGGCGGGCGCGGTCGTCAACCTCGGCATCGGGATCCCGACGCGCGTCGCCGACCACGTCGACCCCACATGCGGAATCGTGATCCAGTCCGAGAACGGGATGCTCGGCGTCGGACCGGCGCCCGCACCCGGCGAGGAGGACCCGACGCTCGTCAACGCCGGGAAGCTGCCGGTGACGGCGGCGATCGGCGCCGCCTACTTCTCCTCGGCGCAGTCGTTTGCGCTGATTCGCGGCGGTCACGTCGACGTCTCCGTGCTGGGCATCCTGCAGGTCGACGAGCGCGGCCGCATCGCGAACTGGTCGGTGCCCGGGCGCCCGATCCTCGGCGTCGGCGGCGCCATGGACCTGCTCGCCGGAGCGCGCTCGGTGATCGTCGCCACGACCCATCTGACGAAGGACGGGCAGCCGAAGATCGTTCCGGCCTGCACGCTGCCGCTGACCGGCGATCGACCCATGAGCCTCGTCGTCACCGAGCACGCGACGTTCGCGGTCGACGGCGACGGCCTCGTGCTGACCGAGGTGGCGCCCGGCTCGACGCTCGACTGGGTACGGGACCACACCGCGGCCGCGTTCCGCGAGGACGTCGCCGCACGACCGGAGGGAGCAGCACGATGAGCACGACGCGAGAGGCCTGGATCATCGACGGCGTGCGCACGCCCGTCGGCCGCTTCGGCGGCGCCCTCAGCGGCGTCCGTCCGGACGACCTGGCCGCGCATGCGATCCGCGCGCTCGTCGCGCGCACCGGCGTCCCCGGTGAGGATCTCGAGGATGTCGTGCTCGGCTGCGTGAACCAAGCCGGGGAGGACAACCGCAACGTCGCGCGGATGGCGGCGCTGCTCGCCGGCCTGCCGGTGAGCGTCGGCGGCACGACGGTGAACCGGCTGTGCGGCTCGGGCCTCGACGCGATTGCCTACGCTGCACGGGCGTTGATGCTCGGCGACGGCGAGGCGTACGTCGCCGGCGGCGTCGAGTCGATGAGCCGGTCGCCGTGGGCGGTCGCAAAGCCCTCGCGCGGCTTCGCGGTGGGACCGGCCAAGATGGAGGACACGAGCCTCGGCTGGCGCTTCGTCAACCCGCGCATGGAGAGACTCGGCCACACCGACCCGATGGGCGTGACGGCCGAGAACCTCGCCGCCGAGCGCTTCCACGTCGAACAGGCGGCCGCCTCCGAGGAAGCGGCACGCGCCTACGACGTCAGCCGCGAGGCGCAGGACCGCTTCGCCTTGCACAGCCACCGCAAGGCGCTCGCGGCCGTCGACGCCGGGCGCTTCTACCGCGAGATCGTGCCCGTGACGGTCGCCGAGCGCAGCGGCGAGCATGTCGTCGACGCGGACGAGGGCCCACGCCGCGACACGTCGTTGGAGAGCCTTGCGCGCCTGCGACCGGCATTCCAAGAGGGCGGGACGGTGACCGCCGGCAATTCCAGCTCGCTCAACGACGGCGCGGCGGCCCTCCTGCTGACCTCGCCCGACTATGCCCGTGCGCAAGGCCTGCGCCCGCTGGCGCGCGTGCGCAGCATTGCGACCGCCGGCGTACCGCCGCGCGTCATGGGCATCGGACCGGTGCCGGCGACCGCGAAGGCGCTCGCGCGCGCCGACGCCACGCTCGACGACGTCGGCGCGATCGAGCTCAACGAGGCGTTCGCCGCGCAGTCGCTCGCGGTCCTCGACGCCTGGGGCGTCGACCCCGAGGACGAGCGACTGAACCCGAACGGCGGCGCGATCGCGCTCGGCCACCCGCTCGGCTGCTCGGGAGCGCGCATGCTGCTGACGCTCGCACACGAGCTCCGAGAGCGTCCCGCCGCGCGGCTCGGCCTCGCGACGATGTGCATCGGCGTCGGCCAGGGAATCGCGGCCGTCATCGAGCGGGTCGACAGCGGCTCGTAGCAGTTGCCGCCGGGCAGTCGCGGGAAACGCGTCGGCCGGCGGGCCGAAGATTTACCGCGGTCGGCCCCCGCCAGTCCAGCCCCGATGATCGCGACGTCGGCATCGCGTCTGCGCATCCGTCCCCCAAGCCCCCGTGCTGCTCCGCGCCCCTCCGACGCGTGCGAACAACGAGATTACGGTAGATCATCCCCGTCGCATCCACACGCGCACGACGTTCCCGTGCGCGTGCGTGCGCTGCTCGGTGAGGTCGCACAGCTGGTTGACGAGCCACAGGCCGTAGCGGCCGATCTGGCCGGGCCGCGGCAGCTCGCGGCCGGCGAGCGGGTGCTCGATGCGCCCGGCGTCGCTGACCTCGCAGACGAGCGCGCTCGCGGTCTCCCACAGCATCAGTGTGCCCGCGCCGCCGCCGTGGCGGACGCTGTTCGTCGCCAGCTCGTTGACGGCCAGCACGAGATCCTCGCGGCGCACCGGCGGCAGTCCGGCGCGGGCTGCGCGCCGTGCGACGGCGGCGCGCAGCGACGCGAGCCCCGCGGGTAGGATCGGGATCACGTGCACGTCCGTGGGCGGCGGGGGAAGTGGCGCGGTGCACGGGGCGGCCGCAGCCGCGAGCCCGCGGAAGGCGGGGCTCTCGTGGACGCCGCCGTCGGCGTGCTGCACGAGCGGATGCGTGCGGCGCGCGTGCGCGACGACCGCCGGGTCGAGCGCGGACGTGTCGTAGGGGCACAGCAGGCGGAAGTCCGGCGCGTCGTCGAACGCCAGGTTGAGCAGCGACTCGTGGCGGTGGCACTCGAACAGCTCCGCCGGCGAGCGCTCCGCGGAGATCGGCTCGCCGACGCCGCGCAGCGGCCGCCCCGCGGCTCCGGCCTCGCGGACGAACGCGGTCCACGCCGGGATGATGCGCGCGGGGTTGGCGCCCACCTGCATCATGTCCTCGAAGCGGACGCGCCCTGCGTCGGCCCCGAGCGCCTCCCGCAGCAGCGCGATCTTCGCCGGCGCCACGACGACGAGCGCCGGCTCGTCGTGCGCCGCCCCCGCGCGCAGGAAGCGCAGCGTCCCGTCCATGAAGCCGCGCTCGCCGGCGTACAGCATCGCCTCGTGGCGAAAGCCGGCGGCGTCCGCGGGCTGGTGCGAGTGTCCGTGCGTCTTCGACACGGAAGCGCTGCTGCGGCGAGCTGGCGCGTGCCCGCTCAGGCGCACGCGAGAGCCTCTCTGCATCATCACCCGTTATCCCGCCGCGTGTTGCGGCAGTCGCTGGATCCGCTTGTCCATGCCCTGGCGCTACCCGGCGCTCCGTGGGCGAAACGCGCCAGGTCAGGCGAGCGCGCGGCCGCGTCGGCCAACGAGTCGCTGGCCGTGGGCCAGCTGGGCAACATCGCGCTGCAGGGCGGTCGCGTGACGCTGGACCCGCTGCGCTACGACGCCAAGCCGAACGGCATCACCGTCGACGCCGCCGGCAGACCGTGGTTCGCCGAGGCCGACCCGGGCAATCCAGGGTGGCGCATCGCGACGCCGAGAGGGAGCGACTGCGACGAGTATCTCGTCCAGCCGTGCGCGCCCGCTTCGCCGTGCTCCGGCTCCTACACGGGCACGGGCATCACCGACGTCGCCGTCGCGCACGACGGCTCGATCTGGTTCACGCACCAGCTCAGAGACGAGGTCGGCCGCCTCGACGTCGTGAACAGAACGCTCACCACCTACAGCCTCGCCGGCATCGACGCGAGACTCGTCGGCGGCCAGGCGCGGTCGAGCAGAAGACGCAAGCCCAGAGCGGTGATCCTGGGTACCAAGACCATCACGCTCCACGGCGGCCGGCGACCGCGCGTGACGATCGAGCTGAACGCCACCGGCAAGCGGCTGCTCAGAAGAGCCGGCAGACTGACGGTCTTCTTCACCGTGACCCGGAGAGGCGCGCCCGGCAAGCCGCCGAGACGCATCAAGGCGATGAAGGTCACGTTCAAAGTCAGCAGAAGACGCCGCTGAGGCGCGCCGTCAGGCCGGCGCGAGCAGCTCCGGCGGCCGCGGCCGCGCTGCGGCGTCGCCGCGATCGCCGCGCGCTCGGTCGTGCGCGCGAGCAGGGCGGTCGATACGGAGCACGTCCCGGGAAGCAGCCCGGCCCTCCGGTGAAGGGAGCCGGAGGGCCGAGACGGCGATCCCGGGATCAGGGGATGCTTCGCCGCCCGGGACTGTTCCCCGCTGCCGAACATCCAAACTGGAAATCGGTCCAGCGCTGTCTTGCCCTATCCGCCCGACTCGCCGAGCCGGGCGAGCGTGCGCCGCAGGATGCGTGAGACCTGCATCTGCGAGCAGCCGATCCGCTTGGCGATCTCGCTCTGGGTCATGTCGCGCCCGAAGCGCAGGAAGAGGATCTCGCGCTCGCGCCGCGGGAGCGCGGCGAGCAGCGGCGCGACGTCCGCGTGGAGCTCGGCGAGCTCGTAGTCTCCGTCCACGGCCCCGACCAGCTCGCCGAGCGTCGCTTCGCCGTCCTCGGCATGTTCGCCCGCCGGCTGGTCGAGCGAGGCGATCACCTGCGTCGCGCAGGCGTGCAGCGCCTCGCTGATCGCCTCCGCGTCGAGGCCTGTCTCCGCTGCCAGCTCGCTGACGCGCGGAGCGCGGCCGAGGCGGTGCGCGAGGCGGCCGGTCGCGTCGCGCACGCGCAGCGCGTCCTCCTGCACCCTGCGCGGCACGTGCAAGGTCCACGCGGTGGTGCGGAAATGACGCCGCAGCTCGCCGGAGATCGTCGGCACGGCGAACGACGCGAAGCGCGTCCCGCGTGCGGGGTCGAAGCGCTCGACTGCCTTCACGAGCCCGAGGCTCGCGACCTGCACGAGATCCTCGAACGGCTCCTGACGGCGGTGGTAGCGCGCCGCGAGGCGCCGCGCGAGAGGCAGGTAGCACTCGATCGCCCGCTCGCGCACGCGCGGGTCGCCGGTGCGGTGGTAGAGGACGAGCAGCTCCTCACCCTCGGCCCGGCGCGCGAGCGGCCTGGCGGACGCGTGCGTCATCACGCGGAGGCTTCCCGGTCCGTGACGCTTCCATGTCGCGCATTCGGGCCGCGCCCGCGCGTCCGTGCGCTCAGTGCGCCGGCGCGTCGAAGCGGCTGCGCCCGACGCGCCGGATGCGCTCCTCGATGACCGCGATCGTGAGCGCGCCGCGGAAGCGCCCCGGACCCACGATCCGGGGCCGGGCCGGAAGCGCTCGCGGCGATGGGCGGGTCGGGGCCGCGCTGGCCTCAGGGTTACCCGGCGCGCGGCCGGACAAACGGCGTGCGCGCGCCTCGGTGCCCTGCTGGCGCCGGCAGGACGCGCCTCAGCGGCGCGCGTCGGCGATCGCCGCCAGCTCGGCGATCGTCGGCCGGTACATCACGTCCGTCGTCTCGATCGCGATCCCCGCCGCGCGTGCGCGCCCGACCAGCTCGACGCCGTGCACGAGCATCCCGCCCTGTGCGAAGAAGTTGTCGCGCGTGCCGGCGCGGCGCACGCCGAGCACCTGCCGCCAGATCGCGGCCAGCTCACGCTCGGTCGGGGTCCGCGGCTCCCCATCTCCCGCCTGCGCGAGCGCGCGCGCGACGGCCGGCGAGGCGGCGAGCGCGCCGCGGTCGGGCAGCCCGTCGGGCCGCATCGGGATCGCGTCGAGCGGCGCGTAGCAAGCGGGCAGGATCCAGTCGGCCATCGTGCGCTGGAGCCACTCGTCGAGCTGACTGCGCTCCGGCGGCTCCGCGCGCCGCGGCACGACGCAGCCGACGAGCGCCTCGCTCGTCGGCTCCCAGCAGGCGGCCGCCGCCTGCACGCCGGGATGCGTCGCGAGCGCCGTCTCGACGTCGCGCAGGATCGGCTCGAGCCGCACGCCGCGCCAGTGCAGCTCGTCCGCGACGCGTCCGAGCAGCTCGAGCGCGCCGTCGGTGCGGCGGCGCGCGAGGTCGCCGGTGCGCGCCCGCCGCACGCCGTCGTCCAGCTCCAGCTCGCCGGCGACTCCGGCCGGCGCCAGTCTGCCGTGACGGTCGAGCACGCGCGCACGCAGCCCGGCCGGCTCGCCGTGGTCTGCCAGCACCATCCCGCCAAGCTCCGTCAACCCGTACTGCCGCTGCACGACGAGCCGCCCGCGGCCGCTCGCCTCCGGCGGAACGGTCAGCGCGCCGGCGCCCTGCGCGCACAGCAGCCGCAGCGTCGCCGGCAGCGCGGCCGGACGGGCGAGCGCGGCGTCGGCGAGCCACGGGTCCAGCGCCGCGACGGTGACCGCGTTCGCCTCCAGCCAGCCGGTCGGCGGCGACGCGCTGCGCGGCAGCGGTGCGCGCTCGGGGCCGACGACGGTCGCGCCGGCCGCGAGCGCTGCCCACGGCGCGAGCGCCCACGACCACGCGCCGCGGCCCGGCACGTGGGCGACGCGATCCGCCGGCGTCAGGCGCTGCGCGTCGCGCTGGCGCAGCGCGGCGCGTTGCAGCGCACCGTGCGACAGCTCGACGGCGCGCGGCCCGCCCGACACGCCGGCCGTGCGCACGACGAGCGCGATCCGTGCGGGGTCGACGTCGACCTCCGCGTCTGCCGTCCCGCCCGCGTCCGCCGGGTCCCCGCCGAGTGGGGCCGCGTCCGCGGCGAGATCCACCACGACCGGCGGCATCCCGTCGGGTTGCGTCGCGCCGTCGCGCGTGACGAGCCCGGCGAGCCGCGGCAGGTCCACCAGCGGGTCGCCTTCAATTCCAGGCTCCAGCACCAGCACCGACAGCGGCACCGCCACGGCGCCCGCCTTCAGCACGCCGAGCAGCGCCGCCAGCAGCTCGCCGGACGGCGGCAGCTGCAGGCCGACGCGATCGTTCGCGACGACGCCCCGCGCGCGCAGCAGGCACGCAAGCCGCTCTGCGCGCGCGTCCAGCTCGGCGTAGCTCCACGGCGCCGCGCCGCCGCCCGGGTCGAAGGCGACCGCGTCGGGCGTTCGCCGTGCCGCGGCCTCCACGAGCCCGTGCAGGCCCCGAGCGCCCTCGGCTCCGCGGCCGCCCCCCGCTGCCCGGCCGCCGAGCTGGTCGCGCTCGGCGGGGGAGAGCAGCTCGAGCTCGCTGCCGATCCGCCTGTCGGGATCCTCGGCCACCTGCTCCAGCAGGCGCTCGTAGTGGCGCAGCATGTCGCCGAGCGCGCGCGCGTCGAGCTCGGGCGCCGTCGAGCTGAGCTGCGCGACCGTGCGCCCGTCGGCGCGCTCGGTCACGACGAGCACGAGCCGGCCCCCCTCGCCGTCGTCGCGGTACGGCTTCGCCTGCACGCCCGCCAGTTCGAGCGGCTGCTCCGTCGTCGGGTCCCACAGGCGGAACATCACCGTCCAGCCGCCGAGGCCGCGCATGCCCGGCAGCTCGCGCAGCGCGTTGTCCTCGGGCGCGTACGCGGCATGCCGGAAGGCGCCGAGCGCAACGTCGCGCGTGCGCCGCAGCAGCGTGCGGAAGCTCGGGTCGCCTGCTGCGTCGAGCCGCAGCGGCAGCACGATCGAGAAGAAGCCGACGATCTGCTCCCACTCGACGCGCGCCCGGTTCGCGGCGGGCGACCTGACGAGCAGGTCGGTCTGGCCGCTCCAGCGGTGCAGCACCGCCGCGAGCGCGGCGAGGTGGAGCATGAACGAGGTCGCCGCCTCCTCCTGCGCGAGCGCGCGCAGCCGCGCGACGAGCTGCGCCGGCAGCTGCACGCTTCTGCGCGCGTAGGACGGATCGCCGTCCGCCTCCCCGCTGCCGCGGCGCTCGTGCGGCAGCGGCAGCGCGAGCGGCGCGCCGTCGAGCGCGGCGCGCCAGTGGTCGCGGCCGGCGTCGTCGTCGCGCCCGCCGAGCCGCGTGCCGTGGGCGCGCAGGACGTCGCGGTACTGCGGGGCCGGCTCGGCGAGCGGCGTCGGCTCGCCCGCGACCTCGGCGGCGTACAGCCGGCCCAGCTCGCGCACGAGCAGGTCATACGCCTGACCGTCGCAGACGATCTCGTGCAGCAGGAAGACGAGCACGTGCGCGCTCTTGCCGGTGCGGATCAGACGCACGCGCAGTGGCGGCTCGGTCGCGTGGTCGAACGACTCGGCCCACGCCGCATCGACGAGCCGGCGCACCTCCTCGTCGCGCATCCGTCTCCCGCTGCCGACCTGCTCGACGCGCACCGGCGCGGCCGGATGCACGCGCGCCCGCGGGCGGTGGTCGACGAGCGGGAAGCTCGTGCGGAGGATCTCGTGGCGCGCGGCGAGCGCCGTGAACGCCCGCTCGAGCGCCGCCACGTCGGGCTGGCCCTGCAGCGCGAAGACCTGGCCGACGTGCGGGCGCAGGCCCGGGTTGTAGTGCTGGACCGACCACGCCGAGTCCTGCAGGTGCGAGAGCGCGCCCTCCGGCGCCGCGGCGCGTCCGCCCGCGCGCCCGGCGCCGGCCGCGGGCTCCGCGCGGGCGCCGTCGCGCCGGCCGCGCAGCAGCGAGCGCAGGCCGCGTCTGCGGCCGCCGCTCCCCGCGTCGCCGGCGTCGCGTCCGCGATCCGCGTCGCGCCCGTTCCGCGCAGGCGCGGCCGCCCCGGCGGCGCGCACCTGCGCCGCGTAGCCGCCGAGCGTCGGCGCCTCGAACAGCGCGTCGAGCGGCACCTCGACCCCGAGCACGTCGGCGACGCGCGCCGTGATCTGCGTCGCGAGCAGGGAGTTCCCCCCGAGTGCGAAGAAGTCGTCGTCGACGTCGAGCTCGTCGACCTCCAGCACCTCCGCCCAGATGGCGCTCAGCGCAGGGTCGACGGCCGCGGAACCTGCTCCCACTGCTCCCCCAAGACGCAGTCGCCGCCGGCAAGTGCGCGCCGATCGTACCAGCGACCGGTGCGTCGATCGACCGGAACGACAAGCGGACGGCAGGCCGCAGCGCTACGCATCGACGAGCGGCTTCGTCAGGAACGTCGCCTCGAGCGGCGCGCCCGTGTCCGCGACGGCCACGAGCGGCGTTCCCGGCTCGGTCAGCCGCAGCAGGATCGCGCCAGGCGAGCGCTGCGGCGGCCACGCCGCGGCGTCGACCGCGGCGAAGCGCACGAGCAGGTCGATCAGCAGCGGGTCGACCGCCACCCACTCGCCGTCGACCCGCAGCTCGGCCCAGTTGTGCGGCGTCGAGTACGGCGGCGCGAGCAGCAGGCCGTGCGCGAGCCGCGCCTCGACGCCGAGCCGCGGCGCCTGCTCGACCAGCAGGCCGGCCGTCGAGCGGCAGTTCGCCAGCCGCGTGCGGCGCACGAACGCGAGGTCCGTCTCGAGCGGCGGTCTGAGCCAGCAGAAGTCGTACGTCGCCAGCTCCGCGAGCAGCTCGCCGAGCGCGTTCCCGTCCGCTCCGCGCAGCGGCGGCCGGTTCCCGCGCATCGTCGTCGCGAAGCCGAGCGGCGAAGCGCCCTTCGGCCCGGTCCGCGCGCCCACGCGCTCGCCGCCGGGGGCGAGCAGCTCGATCGCGGTGCCGGGCGGCGCGTACGCGGTGCAGCGGATCTCGACCGGCGTCTCGGCGCGCGCCGAGAAGGCCGTCAGCGCGCCGGCCCAGCGGTTGAGCACGCCCTGGTAGATGCGCGCGCAGCCGAGCCGCACGCCGAGGTACTGGAGGTCGGTCCCCCACAGCAGCGGCCCGTCATCGCCGGGGGCGTGCGGCAGCCCGCGCGCGATCAACGCGTCCGACAGCTCGGCGTCGACGCCGAACTCGCGCTCGGCCTGCGCCGGGCCGACCGCGAAGTCGCGGTGCGCGTCGGGGATCGCGCGCAGCCGCGCGATCCATCCGTCGAGCTCGTCCCCCTGCTCCCCCTTCGTCATCGCCGATCCCCCTTCGGCGTCGTGCGTCCCGGTCGGCTATCTGTGTCCGCAGGCGATGTACGAGTCGGTCGTCGTGGAAGCGCCGCCGAGGAAGTCGAACACGCCGCGCACCGGCACGAGCGCGCCCGGCGGGCACGCGAGCGCCTCGATGAAGCCGTAGCGCACCATGCGCCCGCCCTGGCGCACGCGCACGCTGCCGCCGGTCGTGACCTTGAAGTCGAGCAGCGACGCGAAGATGCCGGTGGCGATCTCCTGCAGTCCGTGCGGCACGTTCATCGTCAGCCGATAGCCCCATCTGCCGCCGTGCAGCGGCGTGAACGGCGCGACGATCATGCCGGCGACCGCGACCGGGTTCTCGCCGTGCAGGAAGAAGATGATGCTGCCGCCGCGCGCGCCGTTGTAGAGCTCGACCCGCAGGTGCTCGTCGACGCCCGCGAACTGGGGCGACGTGCCGATCGCCGTGCCGCCGCCGAGGTGCGAGCCGGCCGGGCAGGCGGCCGGACTGCCGCGCATGCGCTGGAGCCTTCTCGGGTCGCAGCTCGGGAACAGCGCGCCGTTCACGCGCGGCCCGTGCGGGAAGTAGATGACCGCCTTCGCGACCGTCCCGGTCAGCTCGCCGGCGACGTCGCTCGAGAATCTCGCGTCGATCGTGAGGCTCAGCGTCTGCGGCGTGAGCGTGAAGGCGCTTATCGACGGCGTCGCGACGCCGCTGATGTCGACGAGCGTCCTCGCGCCGGCGAGTGCGCTCGAGGCGAGCAGGGCAGCCGCCGCGATCGCGACTGCGGCGAGCGTGCGGAGTGGTCGGGAAACGCGCATGTACCGACTCTACCTCTGCGCGGAGCGGCGGACTGCACCACGGCGGACACGACCCCTCGGTCCGCTAAGGTCGCGCGCATGAACCAGCGCGAAGAGCGGATCGTCGTCGAGACCGAGCACTACCGCCTGACGGGCACGGTGCGGCTGCCGTCCGAGGGCTACCGCAGCCGCCTCACGGACCACCTCAACGCCGGCGAGCGCGAGTTCCTCGCACTGACCGACGTCGAGATGGTCCCGCTCGAGCACGGCGAGCGCGCGGCGAGTCGCCACGCCTACGTCGCGCTCGGGCGTCGCCACATCGTCTTCGCGACGAGCGCCGAGAACGGCGGCGGCGAGCCCTCCTGAACGCGGAGCCCCCCTTGAGGATCCTGTGCGGGCGGGTATCGTAGGCGCCATGGCGAGCTATCCCCGGCGCGCTGACCTGGCAGAGATGAAGCGGTCCGAGGTCCTGCGGGCCTCGCCGCGCATGTTCGAGTCGAACCTGCTCGACAAGCTCTCGCGCGTGCACTGGTCGGTGCCGGCGATCCTCTTCGGCCCGGCGATCGTGCTCGTGCTCGCCCGCGCGCTGCAGTCGATCCCACTGTGGCAGACGATCCTGTGGGCGCTCGGCGGCTACGTCTTCTGGACGCTGACCGAGTACTGGCTGCACCGCATGGTCTTCCACTTCGAGCCTGACGAGGGGATCGGCGCGCGGATGCACTGGATCATCCACGGCGTCCACCACGACCACCCGAACGATCCGCTGCGGCTCGTGATGCCGCCGTCGGTCAGCGTCCCGCTCGCGGCCGCCTTCTTCGGCCTGTTCTCGGTCGTGCTCGGCAGCCCGAGATGCTTCGCCTTCGCGGCGGGCTTCTGGGCCGGCTACCTCGCCTACGACATGCTGCACTACTACGTGCACCATCTCCCGGGCGGGAGGCGCCCGAGAGCGTGGCTCCCGCGCACGCTGCACGAGCTGCACATGCGCCACCACTTCCAGGACCACGACGCCGGCTACGGCGTCAGCGCCCCGTTCTGGGACCACGTCTTCGGCACCGCGCCCGAGCGGCGGGTCGCCCCCGAGCGGCGCCACGTCGAGTCGTAGGGCGCAGCGCCGCCGCGCGCTCAGGCACTCGCCGGAACGCCGAACATCCGGCGGAAGGACTCCGCGTCGTTGAGATGGGGAAGTCGTCCGGCACGTCGACGCCGAGGAACGAGCAGATCGGCTCCCAGCCCTGCTGGATCTCGTAGACGAGCAGCTGGTCGGCCGGGACGAGCCGCGCGCGAGCACGCGAGGCGAATTGCGGCCCGCTGGGACGGAGAGGGGGGGATTCGAACCCCCGAACGAGGTCACCCCCGTTACGCGATTTCCAGTCGCGCCCGTTCAACCGCTCCGGCACCTCTCCGTGCTTGCGCTGACGGCGCGTGGGAAGCCTACCGCGCGTGCGCAGGGGCCGCGGCTGCCCAGCGCTGACCGCGACGCACTGTTTCCCACGGTGACGCTGACACGTCGTGGTTAGTAAACTGACATGAGCCTTGCGCGCGCTCTTCTTCAACGAGGGCAACCTCGACACGCACGTCCTGGGGCACGGACAGCTCGACGCGGCGCTTCGCGCAGGCTCGACCGGGGCGCCGGACGTCGAGGCCCGCTTCGCCGGTCTCACGCCCTTGACCGGCGTCGCCCACGTCCTGTCGAGTCGCCAGGTCCGCCTGCTGCGGAAGGCGGAGCTCGACGTGCTGGTGCTGCGCTGGCACCTCGTGCAGTCGGCGCGCGCACGCCGTGCGCTGCACCGCGAGCTGGAGCGCTGGCCCGCGGACGTCGTGCACTTCTACACCCCCGCGGTCGCACTCACGCTGGCCGGCATCATGCGCACGACGCCCGTCGTGCTGTCGCTCGACACGACGGTGCACGACTGGTGGTCGATGCCGTCCTGGCGTCGCACGCAGCCGCACGCCGAGCTGACGATCGCGCCGAGCCGCGCGCTCGAGCGCCGCGCGCTCCGCCGCGCCGCGCTCGTCCTCGCCCGCACGCCGTGGGCCCGCGCCGCCGCCGAGCGGGAGGCGCCGGGCGTGCGCGTGCTCGAGCACCATCCCGGCATCGACCTCGAGCACTACCGTCCGGCGGCCCGCCGCGAGCGCGAGCGGCCGCGTGTGCTGTTCATCGGCGGCCGCTTCGCGGAGAAGGGCGGCGAGGACCTGCTCGCGGCGCTCGACGACGTGCTCGGGGTCGAGGTCGACCTCGACGTCGTCACGCCGGATCCGGTGCCCGAGCGCCCCGGCGTGCGCGTCCATCGGCTCTTGCGCACGGATCCGCTCCTGCTCGACCTCCAGCAGCAGGCCGACATCGCCTGCCTGCCGACCTACGGTGACACGAACCCGTGGACCGTGCTGGAGGCGATGGCCTGCGGCACGCCGGTCGTCTCGACGCGCGTCGGGGGAATCCCCGACATGCTCGCCGACGGGGAGGCGGGCGTGCTCGTCCCGCACGGCGACCGCGCCGCGCTGCGCGAGGCGCTGCTCGCGCTCGTCCGCGACCCGCAGCGGCGCGAGCGGATCGGCGCCGCCGTACGGCAGCGCTGCGAGGCGCGCTTCGACGCGACGCGGCAGTTCGCCGTGCTGGCCGGGCATCTGCGCGAGGCCGTCGAGGCGCATCGCGCCGTGTCGCGCGGGCGCGCCGAGGCGGAGCCCATCGCGGGCGCCGCGCGATGACGCCCGCGCAGGACGCGCCACTCGCCGCCTGGCTCGCGCGCCGCACCTACGCCGCCGGCGCCTTCCCGCTCGCGCGGCTGCTGGCGGCCAAGCGCGCGAGCGTCAGCGTCGTGCTGCCCGCGCGCGAGGTCGCGGAGACGATCGGCCCGATCCTCGCCCAGCTTGTCCCGCTGCGCGACGCGGGACTGCTCGACGAGCTGCTCGTGATCGACGCCGCCTCCGCCGACGGCACCGCCGCGATCGCGGAGCGGGCGGGCGCGACGGTCGTGCAGGAGTCGGAGATCCTCGCGGAGCACGGTCCTGCGCGCGGGAAGGGGGACGCGCTGTGGCGCGCGGTCCACGCGACGCGCGGCGACGTCGTCGCGTTCGTCGACGCCGACAGCGCCGGCTTCGACGCGCGCTTCGTGCTCGGCCTGCTCGGCCCGCTGCTGACCGACGACGACGTCGCGTTCGTCAAGGGCGCCTACCGCCGCCCGCTGACGGTCGGCGCGGAGATCGTGCCCGAGGGCGGCGGGCGCGTCACCGAGCTGCTCGCGCGGCCGCTGCTGAACCTGCACGTGCCCGAGCTGGCGGGGATCGTGCAGCCGCTCGCGGGGGAGCTCGCGGCACGGCGCTGGCTGCTCGAGGCGCTGCCGTTCCCCGTCGGCTACGGCGTCGAGATCGCGCTGCTGATCGACGCGCTGCGCCATGTCGGCCTCGACGCGCTCGCGCAGGTCGACCTCGGCATCCGCCGCAACGCCCATCAACCGCTGCACGCGCTCAGCGCGATGGCCTACGCCGTGCTCGTCGCCGCCGAGCATCGCATCCACGGCGACGCGCCGGTCGACGCGACCGCTCCGCTCGCGCGCCCGACGGCCGACGGCGCCCTCGCGCTCACGCAGGTCGCCGTCGAGGAGCGGCCGCCGCTCCGGACGCTGAGCCGTTCGGCGCCTGACGCGCCCAGCGGCGCTCGTCAGCCGTAGAACCAGGCGATCGTCACGAGCTGGCCGAACAGGCTCCAGGCCACGCACGTGAGCACGAGCGCGACGCCGGCCGCTCTTCCCCACCGCGCACCGGCCCCGCGTGCGGCGAGCGCGAGCAGCGCGCCGAACAGGGGCAGCAGCGGCAGCAGGTAGCGGCCCTGCACCGCGCCCGCGATTCCCGGTGCGAAGCCGCGCAGCGCGACGAGCCCTATCAGCAGCAGCAGGCCGCCGGCGATCGCCGCGTAGCCGAGCAGCTCGGCCCAGCGACGTCGCAGCGCGGCGCGCTCGCGCAGCGCGGCGCGCAGGGCGAGCACGACGACGGCGCCGAACAGGACCGCCGCGAGCTGATAGACCCACTCCGCGTACCCCACCACCACCCAGCCGAACTTGCCGACGAAGCCCTTCAGCCACAGCTGGTAGCCGGGGTAGAACTCGGGGAAGGCGGCCGACTGGCCGGGCAGGCGCGGCAGGAAGACCTGCCACAGGTAGCTCAGCTGCCCGCCGAGGTCGCCATGGTCCTCGGGCAGTTCCGCCGGCGTGTGCGCGAGGACGAACGTGCGGTCCCACGCGAACGCGTCGAGCGCCGTCAGCAGCAGGTACGGCGCGACGGCGATCCCGAGCGCGATCCCCACGAGGCGCACCGCCTGCCGGTTCATCCCGCCCGCGCTCGCGCGCGCCGCGAGCGCGACCGCAAGCAGCGCGCCCGGCGCGATGCCGTAGAAGTTGATCTTGCCGACGATGCCCGCGGCGAGGACGGCGCCGATCCAGGCCGCGCGACGCGCCGTGAGCCCGCGGCGAAACGCGACGGCGAGCAGGTAGAAGAGCACGGCGCAGATCGCGAACAGCAGCGCGTCCGGATTGACGCCCCCGGAGACGAACCCGAGCACGGGGCTGAGTGCGGCAGCGAGCGCGCCGACGGTTGACGCCCACGGCTTGTCGGGCAGGCACTCGCGTACGAACAGCAGCACGAAGAGTGCCGTCACGCCCGCCAGGGCCGCCGACAGCAGGCGCATCAGCGCGATGCGGTCGAGCAGCGTCGCGCTGCTCGCGACGCGGTACGGGATCGCCTCGAGCGCGTAGTACAGCGGCGGCTCCGGCGCCGCCGGTCCCGCCGTGTCGTTGCCATGGCGTGGGAGCCCGGCGTGGAGGTCGCGCTCGAGCGCCTGCTGCTGCAGTGGCGACCATACGGCCGTCGCATAGGTGCGGGCGCCGAGCGAGCCGAAGCGCGAGCCGCCCATCGCCGCCGTCAGCTCGGGGGCGAGCCGTTCGCTGCCGCGCCGCACGATCGGCGGCCGCCCTGTCTCGGCGATCTGCTGTGCGTACGCGACGTGCGTCTGCTCGTCGGGCACCTGGAACGCCGGCGTGATGAGCGACCACGCGGCCGCGTTGAGCACGGCGACGGCGGCCACCGTCCAGGCGACGGCGGGAATGCGCCGTGTCGCTCGCGTCGCATCTGCTCGCCGGGAGGCGTCGCCGTCCGCGATCACGGCTTGCAGCAGGGTGCGGCCGACCAGCGCGAGCGAGACGACGAGCAGCGCGGCCACCAGCCACACGACCCAGCCTCCGCCCCAGTCGCCGCGTCCGAGCGCCATGCGGTCGGCGACGGTCGACGCGCTCTGCCACCAGGACGCCGAGCCCGCGTGCAGATAGGTGAGCGGGATCGAGGAGCCGGTCGCCGCGCCGTCCACCGTCAGCGGGCCGGTCTGCGGCGGCGTCGGCCCGCCGACCAGCGTGACGTTGCCGCGCGGTCCGATCGTGAGGCACACCTCGACGTCGTCGAGTTCGCGCGTCTGCGGATGGAGCGGCGCGGTGGCGCCTACGCCGTTGCGGGCGCGGAGCAGGAATGAGGTGCGGTCGAGGATCTGCCCGTGCCGGCTCAGCACGATCGAGATGCGCGGGCCGATGGTCTGCATCGGTTGCAGCACGAACGCGATCGCCGCTGCGCCGGCGGGCAGCAGCTCGCGGCGCTGACAGGCACGCTGGCCCGGGCCGACGGTTCCGATCGCGTAGATCGGCCGCACGCCGTTCGTCCCGGCGCGCCGCTGCGAGGCGTGCGACAGCGTCGTCACGAGCCCGGCCGCGAGCACCAGCAGACCGAGCAGGAGGCAGCCGAGCGCACGTGGATCGCGCATCCGCGCCTTCGGTCGGGCGCGCGTCACCGCGGCTCGCGCGTTCATACGCGGCCGACGAATCGATCGCGTGGGCATGCCGGCCCTCCCCCCAATGCATGCAGTCGTAGTCCGTGCTGCCGTCGCTCCCCCGCTCGGGGCGGCGACGATCCGCTCCCAATACACCATTTTACAGGTGTTGGGTGGGAGGGCAGACGGCAGTCGCTGCCGCACGGCCGCGCGCTCAATTCCCCACACCGCGATCGGAGATCACCGCACCGATCGCGGCGATAGGATCGCTTTCATATGCCAGCTCACGACGTCCTCATCATCGGCGCGGGTCTCGCTGGCCAGCGCGCTGCTCTTGCGGCCGCCGACGCCGGCGCGTCGGTCGCGATCCTCAGCAAGGTCCATCCCGTCCGCTCGCACTCCGTCGCCGCGGCGGGCGGCATCAACGCCGCTCTCAACCCCGAGGACACGTGGGAGTCGCACGCGTTCGACACGGTCAAGGGCTCCGACTACCTCGGCGACCAGGATGCGATCGAGATCATGTGCCGCGAGGCGCCTGACGAGATCCTCTGGCTCGAGCACGCCGGCGTCACGTTCCACCGCAGCGAGACCGGCCACCTCGGCACGCGCGCGTTCGGCGGTGCCTCGCAGGCGCGCACGTACTACGTCGCCGACATCACCGGCCAGGCGATCCTGCACGTGCTCTACGAGCAGCTGATGAAGCACCACGAGCGCGTCGACCGTTACGAGGAGTGGTTCACCACGACGCTGCTCCAGGACGACGCCGGCAACTGCGTCGGCTGCGTCGCGCGCGACATCCGCACCGGCGCGCTGGAGGGCTTCGACGCGAAGTCGGTGATCCTCGCCTCCGGCGGCGCCGGCCAGGTGTTCAAGCCGACGACGAACGCGCTCATCTGCACCGGCGACGGGATCGCGCAGGCGTACCGCATCGGCGCGCCGCTGATGGACATGGAGATGATCCAGTACCACCCGACGACGCTCGCGGAGAACGGCTTCCTCATCACGGAGGGCGCGCGCGGCGAGGGTGCCCATCTCTACAACGCGCTCGGCGAGCGCTTCATGGAGAAGTACGCACCGAACAAGCTGGAGCTGGCCTCGCGCGACGTCGTCTCGCGCGCGGAGCAGACGGAGATCAACGAGGGCCGCGGCTTCCCCGACGGGACGATCGCGCTCGACATCACGAGAGTCCCGCGCAAGCGCACGCTCGAGGCGCTGCGCGAGATCGTCAACATCGGCAAGGACTTCGCCGGCGTCGACATCACGCGCGAGCCGATCCACATCAAGCCCGGGATGCACTACATCATGGGCGGCGTGAAGACCGACTTCGACGGCCAGACGCCGATCCCCGGCCTCTACGCCGCCGGCGAGGTCGCCTGCGTGTCCGTCCACGGCGGCAACCGCCTCGGCGCGAACTCGCTGCTCGACACGCTGATCTTCGGCCGCCGCTCCGGCGCGCACGCCGCCCAGCGCGCCCGCGCGGTCGCGATGCCGAAGTCCGCCCCGAGCGTCCTCGCCGACGCGCAGGGCGAGATCGACGCGATCCTCAACCGCGGAACCGGATCCGGAACCGGGCCCCACCCAACCCGGCGCATCTCCGAGATCAAGAACGAGCTCGGCGAGACGATGAACAGATACGTCGCCGTGTACCGCGATGCCGAGGGCCTCGCGACGGCGCGCGAGATCGTCCAGCGCCTCAAGCAGGAGGCGCCGAACGCCGCGATCGACGACAAGGGCACGATCTTCAACCAGGATGTGCTCGGCGCGATCGAGCTGGGGTACATGCTGGACGTGGCCGAGGCGATCGTGATGGGCGCGCAGGAGCGCAGAGAGTCGCGCGGCGCGCAGTTCCGCACCGACTTCCCGGAGCGCAACGACCAGGACTGGCTGCACCACATCACCGTCTCGCTCAACGGCGACGGCCCGGCGCTCGGAACTGCGCCGGTGACGATCACCAAGTGGCAGCCTCAGGCGCGGACCTACTGATGGTGGCCCCTCCGGCAAGCCCTGACACCCGCGGACGAGCGCAGGCGGCGCCTGGCTGCGTCCTCGGTCGGCGCAATAGCGCTGCTATTGCTGCCTCCCTGCGTCCTGGCCAGGCATCCACCTGCATCTCGCCCGCGGGCGCCATGGCTCACCGGAGGAACCACGGAATGGGAACGATCTGACATGGCCGAGTACACGCTCAAGCTCCGGCGCTACGACCCGCAGTCGGGCGAGGCGCCCTACTACGAGGAGTACCAGGTCGACCTCGAGCCCCACCGCTCGGTGCTCGAGGCGATCCTGCAGGTGAAGGCCGAGCAGGACGGGTCGGTCGGCATCCGCTGCTCCTGCCGCGCCGCGATCTGCGGCTCGTGCGGGGTGAGAATCAACGGCAAGGCGGGGCTCGCCTGCCACACGCACCTCGACCGCGCGGCGAAGACCGGCGTCAACGCAGACGGCAAGACGATCCTCGTCGAGCCGATGGGCAACATGCCCGTCATCAAGGACCTGATCGTCGACATGGACGCGGTCCACTGGAAGAAGATCCAGCGCGTCACGCCGTGGCTGCTCGCGAAGGAGCCGGTGCCCGAGCGCGAGTACGTCGTCCCGCACGAGAACATGGTCGACGTCACGCAGACGATGGCCTGCATCCAGTGCGGCGCCTGCGTCTCGGACTGCCTCTCGATGGAGGTCGACCCGCTGTTCGTCGGCCCCGCCGCGGCCGCAAAGGCCTACCGCTTCGTCGGCGACCCGCGCGACGCGCAGCACTTCGAGCGCCTGAAGGACCTCGCCGAGGACCCGCACGGCATCTACGACTGCACCCACTGCTTCAACTGCATCGAGGCGTGCCCGAAGGGCGTCGCGCCGATGAGCCAGATCATGCGCCTGCGGCGCATCTCCGGCAACGACCACCACATCGTCGACCGCAACAACGGCGAGCGCCACGAGCGCACGATCGTCGGCCTGATCCGCGACTACGGCCTGCTGCACGAGGCCGAGATGCTGCCGCGCTCCTACGGCGGCTACTCGTGGCTCGCGAAGTTCCACCCGGCCGCCGGGGCGGAGCTGCTCGACTCGCTGCCCGTGATCACGCGCGCGCTGCTGCGCAGAAAGGTGACACCAGGCAAGGTGATCTTCGGCCACAGAATCCCGAAGGCCGACCTCAAGGCCGTCCAGGCGATCTACGACAAGGTCGAGTCGAAGGACAGACGCTACGAGCTGAACCTCTACATCTCCGGCTACGAGGACGACGACGCGGACGACGCCGCGACACCGGTCGCCGTCGCCTCCGGCGCTGACGGGATGTCGTCGGTCCCCGGCCCGGATCCCCACCAGCCCACCTCCGCGAGCGAAAGCGAGTCGGCATGAAGGTCGCCTACTGGCCCGGCTGCGTGAGCCGTGGCTTCACCCCCGAGCTGCACGGCTCGATGGCGGCGGTGGCGCCGATGCTGGACCTCGAGCTGGTCGAGCTCGACCGCGCCTGCTGCACGGGCGCCGGCGTGATCGCCGAGCACAACCAGGAGCTGGCCGACACGCTGAACGCACGCACCTTCGCGCTCGCCCAGCAGGTCCAGGGGGCAGACCTGATGATGAACATCTGCTCGACCTGTCAGGGCGCGCAGAGCGAGTGCCAGGAGCGGCTCGACGCAAATACCGAATATCGGACCCACGTCAACGGCACGCTCGCGGCCGAGGGCCTGAGCTACGAGAAGGGCCTGACGAACAAGAACCTCCTGTGGCTGCTGGTCGAGGAGATCGGGCTCGAGAACCTCAAGAAGAAGGTCAAGCGCCCGCTCACGAACCTGCGGGTCGGCCCCTTCTACGGCTGCTACATCGTGCGCCCGACCGACCGCCTCGGGATCGACGACGAGCACCCGCGCGACCACTACCTGCACTGGGTGATCGACGCGCTCGGCGGCACCGTCGTCGACTACGCCGGCGTCCACAAGTGCTGCGGCTTCCCGATCATCACGATGAGCAAGCAGGTGTCGCTCAAGCAGGCCGGCACGCACCTCGCAGACGCGCAGGACGCCGAGGCCGACTGCCTCGTCGTGCCGTGCCCGCTCTGCCACCTCAACCTCGACATGCAGCAGCCGCTCGCGGCGAAGGCCGTCGGTCGCGAGCTCGCGATGCCGGTCCTGCACCTCCCGCAGCTGCTCGGGCTCGCGCTCGGGCTCGATCCGAAGCAGCTCGGCATGAGCAAGCACGTCGTGAAGCCGACCTCTGTGATCGACTGGTCGAGCGCCGTCGTGGGCGCTCCCGTCTCCGCCTGAGCGAAGCGGCCCCGCCCGCTCACGTGTCGCCGCCTGGCCCGGGCCCCCGCCCGGTCCGGCCGGCCGGGCGGGGGAGCTTGGGCCCGGGCCCGGCCAGGGGGAGGTGGGCCGGACCCGGGCGTAACGCACCCCGAGGGGAGGGAGGGGGGACCTGGCCTCGCTCGGGGTGGTCACGGCGGTGGGTCGATACCCCTGCCGCCGTGGTGCCCATCCTCTCCGCTGCGGCGAGCGGTGTCGTCCCCTGCGGCGGGTGATCTTCGGGGGACCTCCTGGGGGAGGTGCGGGTGAGGCACGACTCACCCGCCCGACGCTACGATCGACGCGTGGTCGTCCCCAGCCCACCGGTCGGTGTCGTCGTCGCGCGCTTCGAAGATCTCGTCGATCACGGCCTGCGGGTGCTGATCGAGGCGGACGACCACGTGAAGCTGTGCGCGCACAGCGTCCCGCACGAACAGCTCCCGGCGGCGATCGCCACGCACCGGCCGCAGGTCGCGCTGCTCAACTACGGCTCGCTGCGCACTCCCCTCGAAGTGCGCGAGCTCGTCGCCGGCCACCCGGACACGCACCTGATCGTGCTCGCGAACCGGCCGACGCCGCCCGAGTGCAATCAGATGCTGGCGTTCGGCGCGACAGCCTGCCTGTCGAAGGAGACGCAGGCGCGCGACGTGCTGAGCGCGATCCACCTCGCCTCGCGCGGCCTGCAGGTGCTGCGACGAACCGCTCCCGAGGGCGACGCCGAGGCGTTCCCGCCGGGCGGCCCGGAGCTGCTGACCCCGCGCGAGGCCGCCGTCCTCGAACTGCTGCAGGGCGGGCGCTCGAACGGCGAGATCGCGGCGCAGCTCCACATCGGGATCGAGACGGTCCGCACCCACGCACGCAGCATCTACCGCAAGCTCGGCGTCCGCTCGCGGCGCGAGCTCGCGCGCACGTAGCTGGCGACGCGGGCGCACGGCCCGCTATGGTCGGAGCATGGGGGGATCGGGGGATCCGCTGGCGCTCGACGCCGAGGCTGTGATCGCGCAGATCGCAGACCGCACGCGCGCGGCCGTGCGCGAGCTGGGACGCCGCGGCGCGGTCGTGGCGGTCTCCGGCGGCGTCGACTCGGGCGTCGCGGCGGCGCTCGCGGTGCGCGCGCTCGGCTCGTCCCACGTGCTGCTGCTGCGGCTGCCCGAGCAGGACATCGGGCAGGGCTCGTCCGATCTCGGCCTCGAGCTCGCGCAGGCGCTCGGCGCGCGCACGGAGGAGGAGTCGATCACGGCTGCGCTGGAGGGGCTCGGTTGCTATCGCCGCAGGGACGCGGCGATTCGCACGGTCTTCCCCGACTACGAGCCGAGCTGGCGCCACAAGCTCGTGCGCTCGGCGCCGAGCGGCGCGATCATCGTCTTCTCGCTCGTCGTCGAGCGCCCGGACGGGACGACGGAGGAGCGCGCGCTCCCGTCCGCCGCCTACCGCGCGCTGATCGCGGCGACGAACATGAAGCAGCGCGTGCGCAAGGTGATCGAGTACACGTGGGCCGATCAGCTCGGCTACGCGGTGATCGGCACGCCGAACCTGCTCGAGTACGACCAGGGCTTCTTCGTCAAGGGCGGCGACGGGCTCGCCGACGTCAAGCCGATCGCCCACCTCTACAAGACGCAGGTCTACGCGCTCGCGCAGGCGCTCGGCCTGCCGGACGGGATCGCCCGCCGCGTGCCGACGACGGAGACGTTCAGCCTTCCGCAGACGCAGGAGGAGTTCTACTTCGGCCATCCGTACGAGCGGATGGACCTGCTCGTGTGGGGCCGCGACGGCGACGTCGCCCCCGCCGCGCTCGCGCCGCTCGTCGGGCTGCCGGGCGACGGCGTCGAGGCCGCCTACTGGGAGATCGACCGCCGCCGCGTCGCGACGCGCTACCTCCACGCGCCGCCGCTCATGTGCGACTGACATGTGCGGGATCGGGGGAATCGTCCGCACGGATCCGGCCGCCCCGGTCGCGCTCGACGCGCTGCGGCGGATGGCCGGGGCGCTGCGCCACCGCGGTCCGGACGGCTGGGGGATGGCGCGCACGCCGGGCGCCGGGCTCGTCTCGACGCGCCTCGCGATCTTCGACGTGCCCGGCGGCTGGCAGCCGATGCGCGCGGCCGGCGGTGCGCTGCTCGTCTACAACGGCGAGGTCTACAACCACCCGGAGCTGCGCGCGCAGCTCGGCGGCGCGTTCGCGACGACGAGCGACACCGAGGTCGTGCTGCGGCTGCTGGAGCGCGACGGGCTCGCGGCGCTCGACCGCCTCAACGGCCAGTTCGCGCTCGCCTGGTGGGATCCGCAGGCTCGCCGCCTGACGCTTGTGCGCGACCGCTTCGGCGTGCGCCCGCTGCACTGGGCCGCGCTGCCGGATGGCGGGATCGCGTTCGCGTCGGAGGCGACGGCGCTGTTCGCAGCGGGTGAGGTCGCTGCCGAGCCCGACCTCGCGGGGATCGACGAGGTCTTCACGCTGTGGGGGCCGCGTGCGCCGCACACCGCCTTCCGCGGCGTCGCGCAGCTCCCGCCGGGCGGGCTGCTCGTGTGGGAGCGTGGGCGGATCGTCGCGCAGCGCACCTGGTGGGAGCCGCAGTACGAACCGGCCGCGCTCGCCGGCCACGCGGCCAGGGCCGCATCCGTGGCGGTCCCGTCCTCGCCAGCCGCGCCGCGCCCGTCCCCACCCGACCCCGACGAGCTGCCGGAGCTGCTCGCCGACGCCGTGCGCCTGCGCCTGCGTGCCGACGTGCCCGTCGGCACGTATCTCTCCGGCGGGCTGGACTCCAGTCTCATCACCGCGCTCGCACGGCAGGCGAGCGACCACGAGCTGCGGACCTTCTCGGTCGCCTTCCGCGACGCGCGCTACGACGAGCGTGCCTTCCAGCAGCAGGTCGCGCAGGCGCTCGGCACGCGCCACCACGTCGTCGAGGTCGGGCCGCGCGAGATCGCCGACGGCTTTCGCGACGCGGTCGCCCACGCCGAGACGCCGCTGATCCGCACCGCCCCCGTCCCGCTCCAGCTGCTCGCCCGCGCCACGCGCGAGCAGGGGATCACGGTCGTCGCGACGGGCGAGGGCGCGGACGAGCTCTACTGGGGCTACGACCTCTTCAAGGAGACGGCAGTGCGCGAGCTGCACGCGCGCGACCCCGAGCGCGCGACGGCGCTGCTCGACACGCTCTACCCGTACCTCGACGTGCCCGCCGAGCGTCGCGGCCCGGCCTGGGCCCGCTCGTTCTTCGACGCGGGCTCGCAGCAGGACCCGCTCTTCTCGCACCAGCCGCGCATCGCCGCGACCGGGATCGTCAAGGCCTTCTATCGCCCCGAGGTCACGCAGGCGCTCGCGACGAACGGCGGCGACCCGCTCGCGCGCCTGCGCGCCGCGCTGCCTGCGGGGTTCGGTCGCTGGAGCGCGCTCGAGCGCGCCGCCTACCTCGAGCTGACGACGCTGCTCGCGCCCTACCTGCTCGCCGCGCAGGGCGACCGCGTCGCGATGGCGCACGGCGTCGAGGGGCGCTTCCCGTTCCTCGACCACCGCGTCTTCGAGCACTCCGTGCGGCTGCCGCCCGAGCGCAAGCTCGGGCCCGGCCTGCGCGAGAAGGCGGAGCTGCGCGCGCTCGCGCAGCGGCTGTTGCCGCCAGAGGTCGCCGCGCGCACGAAGCAGCCGTACCGCGCGCCGGAGGTCGCGCCGTTCTTCGGCGAGCACGCCCCCGCGTGGGTCGAGGAGCGGCTCGAAGCGCGCGCGCTCGACGACGTCGGGATCTTCGACCCGGCGCGCGTGGCGGGCCTGCTGCGCCGTTGCCGCGCCGGCAAGGCGAGCGGGTTCCGCGAGGGGATGGCGCTCGTCGGCATACTGTCGACGCAGGTGTGGCACGAGCGCTTCTGCGGCGTCGGTGCCGGCGCCGTGGCCGATCGGCCCGCCCAGTCGGCGGGCTCGCCGGCCGACTGGGGGAAGCCGCGGGTGCTGCTCGACGACGTGGGGAACACCGATCCGTAGGGGGGAGCAGATGGGGGAGACGGAGCAGGTCGACACGGGATTGCGCGCACAGCTGCGCGCGTACGTCGAGGAGGCGTTCCTCTACCTGCATCCGGACGTCGAGCTGGCAGACGGCGACCGCTTCCTCGAGCTGGGCGTGATCGACTCGCTCGGCTTCGTCGAGCTGGTCGAGGAGGTGCAGGACCGCTACGGGATCGCCGTCGAAGCGCTCGAGATCACGGAGGAGAACTTCGGCTCGATCGACGCGCTCGTCGCCTACGTCGAGCGCCGGCGGACGTCGTGAGGGCGCGCCGGCCGATCGCCGCTCCCGCCGCCGTGCGAGCGGGCGCATGAGGACGCTCGACGAGGACCTGCGCCGCGCTGCCGCGACCGCGCCTGATCGCGAGGCGGTCGTCGCGGGCGAGCGGCGCATGACGTACGCCGAGCTGGACGCGGCCGCGACGCGACTCGCCGCCCACCTCCACGCGCTCGGCGTCACGCGCGGCGACCGCGTCGCGCTGCTGCTGCCGAACGGCGCCGAGGCCGCCGTCGCGATCTACGGGACGCTGCGTGCCGGCGCCGCGTTCACGCCGCTCAACCCGACGATCAAGGCCGACAAGCTCGCGTACGTGCTGCGCGACTGCGAAGCGGTCGCGCTCGTCTGCGACGAGGTGCTCTCGCCGGTCGCGCAGGAGGCGTGCGAGCACGCCCCGGGCGTGCGCCATCGCGTCGCGCCGGAGGACCTGCGACCGCCCGGCGCGGGCGGCGGGGCCGACGCGCTCCCGCACCCTCCGATCAGCGTCGACCTCGCCGCGATCGTCTACACGTCCGGCTCGACCGGCCGGCCGAAGGGCGTCACGCTCACGCATGCGAACATGGCGTTCGCGGCCGACTCGATCGTCGAGTACCTCGCGATGACGGCGGACGACCGCGTGCTGTGCGTCGTGCCGCTGTCCTTCGACTACGGGCTCTACCAGCTGCTGATGTGCGTGCGCGTCGGCGCGACGCTCGTGCTCGAGCGCGGCTTCGCCTTCCCCGGCCGCGTGCTCGAGCTGCTCGAGCACGAGCGGATCACCGGTCTGCCGGGCGTGCCCACGATCTTCCAGCTGCTCACGTCGGCGGGCGGCGGGCTCGCCGCGCGCGAGCTGCCCTCCCTGCGCTTCCTCACGAACACCGCCGCTGCGCTCGAACCCGGGGCGATCGACGCGCTGCGCACGGCGTTCCCGGGCGCACTGCTCTATTCGATGTACGGCCTGACCGAGTGCAAGCGCGTCTCCTACCTGCCGCCCGACCGGCTCGACGCGCGTCCCCAGTCGGTCGGGATCCCGATCCCCGGCACCGAGGCGTGGATCGAGGACGACGCGGGGCGCAGACTGCCTCCGGGCGACGTCGGCGAGCTGCTCGTGCGCGGCGCGCACGTCATGCAGGGCTACTGGAACGACCCCGAGGCGACGGCGGCGCGGCTGCGCCCCGGGCGCTGGCCGTGGGAGCGCGTGCTCGCGACGGGCGACCTCTTCCGCGCCGACGACGAGGGCTACCTCTACTTCGTCGGGCGCCGCGACGACATCATCAAGTCGCGCGGCGAGAAGGTGGCCCCCCGGGAGGTCGAGGCCGCGCTGCACGCCGCCGCGGGCGTGCGGACGGCGGCCGTCGTCGGCGTCCCCGACGCGCTGCTCGGCGAGGCGATCGTCGCCTACGTCGTGCCCGACGACGGCGTGACGCTGCAGCCGGCGGCCCTGCGTCGTCATTGCGCCGTGCATCTCGAGGACTACATGGTCCCCGCGCGCGTCGAGCTGCGCGGCGCGTTGCCGACGACGCCGAACGGCAAGGTCGACCGCCTCGCGCTCACCGAGGAGGCCGTCACAAGCTGTTGACGCGCGCGGGCGCGAGCTTGTCCTGCGGCGAGTGTTTCATCGCCAGGCAGGGCAAGCTCGCGCCCGCGCCTGCCACGACCGTCCGCGCTGCGAGGCGCGCTACGCCGCGCGCGAGGCGGCGCGCAGCAGCCCGCGCTCGTGCAGCAGCTCGGCGATCTGGACCGCGTTCGTCGCTGCGCCCTTGCGCAGGTTGTCGGCGACGATCCACAGGTCGAGCGAGCGCTCGTTGCCGGGGTCGCGGCGGATGCGCCCGACGAACACGTCGTCCTTGCCGTCGGCCTCGATCGCCATCGGGTAGACGCCGGCGCCGGGGTCGTCGAGCACGGTCACGCCGGGCGCGGCAGCGAGCAGCTCGCGCGCCCGCTCGGGCGACAGCGGCTCGCGCGTCTCCACGTTGACCGCCTCCGAGTGGCCGTTGACGACGGGCACGCGGACGCACGTCGCGCTGATGCGGATCGAGGGGTCGCCGAGGATCTTGCGCGTCTCGGCCATCAGCTTGCGCTCCTCGTCGGTGTGGTCGTCGCCGGGCGCGAAGCTGCCGGCGTGCGGGAGCGCGTTGAACGCGATCTGGTGCGCGTAGACCTCGACCGGGGCGCTCGCGCCGTGGAACACGGCGTGCATCTGGTCGAGCAGCTCGTCGACGCCCCTCTTGCCGGTCCCCGAGACCGCCTGATAGGTCGAGATCACGAGCCGCTCGATGCCGGCGGCGTCGTGCAGCGGCTTGAGCGCGACGACCATCTGCATCGTCGAGCAGTTCGGGTTGGCGACGATCCCGCGGTGCGCGTCGAGCGCCTCCGGGTTGACCTCGCTGACGACGAGCGGGACGTCGTCGTGCATGCGCCACTTCGACGAGTTGTCGACGACGATCGCGCCCGCGTCCGCGAAGCGCGGCGCCCACTCGCCCGAGGTCGCGCCGCCGGCGGAGAAGATCGCGACGTCGAAGCCCTGGATCGTCTCGTCGGTCAGCGGCTGCACGACGCCGTGGCCCTCAAGCTCCTGTCCCGCCGAGCGCTCGGACGCGAACGGCACGATCTCGCGCGCCGGGAAGCCGCGCTCGTGCAGCAGCTCCAGCATCACGCCGCCGACCTGGCCCGTCGCGCCGACGACCGCGACGCGGTATGGACCCCCGTCCGCGGGCGGGTGGGCCGACGTCATCGCGCCTGCTCCCCGATCGGCCGCTCGGCCTGGATGCCGTCCGCGCCCAGCTCGAAGGCGCCGTGCAGCGCGCGCACCGCGTCGGCCACGCGCGCGGCCTGGATGACGCACGAGATCTTGATCGGCGAGGTCGAGATCATCTCGATGTTGATCCCTTCGCCGGCGAGCGTCGCGAAGACCTTCGCGGCGACGCCCGGGTGCGACTTCATCCCAGCGCCGACGATCGAGACCTTGCCCATCTCCGGCTCGCTGTCGATCGCGCTGATGCCGAGGTCGGCGGCGAGCGGCTCGAGCGCCTCGCGCGCGACGCGCAGGTCCTCGCGCGGCACCGTGAACGACAGCTCGGCGCCTTCGCGCCCCTCGCCGATCGGCTCGTTCTGGATGATCATGTCGACGTTGCAGTTGGCCAGGGCGAGCGTCTCGAAGATCCGCGCGGCGGCGCCCGGCTCGTCGGGCACGCCGAGCAGCGTGATGCGCGCCTCGTCGGTCGAGTGCGTGACGGCGGTGATGAGGGCGTGCTCCATGGTCTCCTGCTCTCCGACGACGAATGTACCGGGACCGTCCTCGAAGCTGGAACGGCAGTGGATGCGGACCCCGTGGTTGCGCGCGTACTCGACCGAGCGCAGCTGCAAGACCTTCGCGCCCGACGCCGCCATCTCGAGCATCTCCTCGAACGAGACGACCTCCAGCTTGCGCGCGTCGGGGACGATGCGCGGGTCGGCGCTGTAGACGCCGGCCACGTCGGTGTAGATCTCGCACACGTCGGCGCCGACGGCGGCTGCGAGCGCGACCGCGGTCGTGTCCGACCCGCCGCGGCCGAGCGTCGTCACGTCGCTGTTCCTCGAGACGCCCTGGAAGCCGGCGACGAGCACGATCATGTCCTCCTCGAGCGCCGCCTCGATGCGGTCGGCGCGCACGTCGAGGATGCGCGCCTTCGTGTGCGAGGCGTCGGTCACGATGCCGGCCTGCGAGCCGGTCAGCGAGATCGCGCGGTGGCCGAGGTCGTTGATCGCCATCGCGCACAGCGCGCACGAGATGCGCTCGCCGGTCGACAGCAGCATGTCCATCTCGCGCGGGTCGGGCGCGGCCGAGATCTCGTCGGCGAGGCGGATCAGCTCGTCGGTCGTCTTCCCGCGCGCGGACAGCACCGCGACGACCCTGTTGCCCTGCTCGCGCGCGGCGACGATCCGCCGCGCCGCGCGCTTGAGGCGCTCGGCGTCAGCGACGGACGTGCCCCCGAACTTCATGACCACGGTTCCCGGCATGGGACCGCCAAGGTTAGTAGGGGTGGCGAAAGTTCGCTCGGCTGGTCCTCTGACGGGCATGAGCGCACTTCTTGATTTCCAAAGTAGGAATTTCTATCCTGGAAGTATGAAGTCGAAGATCTCCGAGAAGGGCCAGGTCACGATCCCCAAGCCGCTGCGCGACCAGCTCGGCATCCGCGCCGGCGACGAGCTCGACTTCGAGGCGGAGCCGGGGCGGATCGTGGTGACCAAGGTCGCCGACCAGGATCCCGTCGACGCAGTTTGGGGCACGCTGACGCTGCCCGTGAGCGTCGACGAAGCGATCGAGCAGATGCGCGGGCCGCGCGAGCCATGATCACGGCAGTCGACACGAACGTGTTGCTCGACGTGCTCACGGCCGATCCCACGTTCGGTCCTGCCTCGCGCACCGCCCTGCAGGCGGCCATCCAGACCGGGGCTCTGATCGCATCCGAGGTCGTGTGGGCCGAGACGTCCGCATGGTTCCGCTCCGAGGAGGAGACTGCGCACGCGCTCGATCGGCTGAGGGTGCGGCTCGTGCCGATGGACGTGCCGGCAGCGTTCGCAGCGGGGACCGCGTGGGGGGCGTATCGGCGGCGTGGCGGCAGACGTGATCGAATGATCGCCGACTTCCTCGTCGGGGCGCACGCGGAGGCGAACGCGGATCGGCTGCTCACGCGTGACTACGGCTTCTACCGCGCCCGCTTCAGAGGACTGAAGATCGTCGACCCGACCGCCGGCTGAGGCGCGGCGGTCAGGACATCCGGCGGCGGCCGGCGAAGGCGCGGCCGAGCGTGAGCTCGTCGGCATACTCGAGGTCGGCGCCGACGGGCAGCCCGCTCGCGAGGCGCGTGACGGTGACGTCCGGCGAGCGCTCGCGCAGCTGCTCGGCGATGTGCAGCGCGGTCGCCTCACCCGTGGTCGTCGGGTTCGTCGCGAGCACGACCTCGCGGATCGGCCGTGCGTCTTGGTCGGGCGGGTGCGTGGCATCGGCGGCGGGGTGGTGGGACCCGCTCACCCGCGCGAGCAGCTCGGCGATCCGCAGGTCCTCAGGGTCGACGCCATCGATCGGGGAGAGCGCGCCGCCGAGCACGTGGTAGCGGCCGTGGAACTCGTGCGTGCGCTCGACCGGGATCACGTCGGACGGCTCCTCGACGACGCACACGATCGACGCGTCGCGGCGCTCGTCGGAGCAGATGCGACAGCGCGGCCCGTCGGCGAGGTTGAAGCAGATCTCGCAGAGGCCGATCTTCTCCTTCACCTCGCGGATCGCGTCGGCGAGCGCGAGCGCGTCCTCCTGCGACGCGCGCAGCAGATGGAAGGCGAGCCTCTGCGCGGTGCGCCCGCCGATGCCCGGCAACTTGCCGAGCTCGGTGACGAGCCGCTGGACGGGTGGGGAGAA
>Ga0210410_10000345_pt1 | contig 56221 bp, 45 predicted proteins | sample IncBWC4MmetaG_FD_161058 | JGI IMG/M metagenome (GOLD analysis project Ga0210410, IMG submission 161058) | Forest soil microbial communities from Barre Woods Harvard Forest LTER site, Petersham, Massachusetts, United States - Inc-BW-C-4-M | ecosystem: Environmental > Terrestrial > Soil >...
GGCCGCACGTCTTCAACAACAACATCGATCAAACGAGATACGCGGGAATCACGGGCGGTCCGAAGATTATCTGGCGCAAGGAGGGGTGGGAACCCTGGGCACACGCGTTGGTGGGCATTGCGCACGTCAATCCGCAGCTGGGTGACGTGAGCAAGAACGGCTTGGCCGTACAGATGGGAGGGGGAGTGGATTTTCCCGTGCTGGATAGGATGTTTTGGCTGCGGATCGAAGGCGACTATATCCGCAGCCAGCTGTACAAGATGGGGCAGGACAATTTTCAGGGCGTAGTCGGCGTGGTCTTCCACTTCTTCTGATTCCACTCGTTCGCTTCGAATGCGGGAGCGCCTTGCGCCAAGAAGTTTGCAGGCAGAACAAGCTTGAAACCAATGGACGAGCAGGCGCATCCTTCTATGTAGAGGCCGCAGGTTTTTTATCGGCTTCGGGGGCCCTTATGCGCCGCTGGTTTGTTCTTGCTGCTTCACTTGCGATGTTTCCTGCGTTCGCGTTCGCGCAGCACCACAGTGGGATGAGTATGGGAATGAACGCAGCGCGGCCGGCTGCCGTTTCCGTTGCGGCCGGAGCTCACGTCGGGCCGACGGCAACACTGCGAGCTTCCACAGGGACCCGCGCGGCGACACGAGTTGTCACGACGCATCCGCGAAGCGGGGGAACAGCCGTTCGAACGATTCACGCTACAAACAACCCGGTCCGCAGGCCCGCAGACTTTGATGACGATGCGGGTTTTTCGCAGGACTTTAATGGTGCGCCCGGGCTGGGCTTTGACGAAGTTCACCTCGCTGCTACGCGAGGCCGGGGGGGTCACCGCCACGATCGTTTTGGCACCGGCTTCTTCCCATTTTTTGATGGAGGATTTCTTTTTCCTTCCAGCACGGTGATCGAGCAGGCTCCCGCGAACGAAGCGCAGCCGGAAGAAGCGGTCGAACCGGAGACGCAAGAATCCACGCGGAGAGTGAGGTATCGAGAGCCAGCTCCCGCGGAGCCACCTGCGGAAGCGCAGCCGGAGAGCGAGCAATATGTGTTCGTGAGGCGCGACGGCACGGTATTTTTTGCCGTTGCGTATTCCTGGGACAATCAAACGCTGCGTTACCTGACGCAAGAAGGGCTGCGCCGCAGCGTGACGCGGGAAGCGCTCGACCTCGTTGCCACACAGCAATTCAACGAGCAGCGGGGAGTCAATTTCCATCTGCCCGCGTAGTGCGCTGATTCAAATCATCGCAGAAATTATTTTTTCGCCGGCTCGGGCATAACGTAACCCGATCGCGCCGGCAATCCCGCCCGTTCGAATTGCACCGTAGTGTGGTCGATGCCGAATTCCTTGGCGGCCTTCTCCTGAATCGAGGCGAGGACATGCTCGCACTCATCCATGTGCATGTCGGGGATGCGCGCGTGCAAGCTCAACGCGTTGTGCCCTCCGCCGAGCGACCATATGTGCAGGTCGTGCACTTCTTGGACACCTTGCACGGTGAGAATCGCACGCGCGACGTCTTCTACGAGCATTCCGCGCGGGCGGCCCTCGAGCAAAACGTGAGTTGACTCGCGGAGGATTCCAACGCTCGACCAAAGGACGAGGAGTCCGATGGCAAGACCGAGGAGTGGATCGATCCAGTGCGCCCCCGTCATTCGGATGGCGATTGCGCCCGCGATAATCGCGATATTCGAGAGCGCGTCGCCGAAATTGTGAATGAGAATACTTCGCAGGTTCAGGTCGTTGCGTCCCCGGACGAGAGCCAGCGTAATGCCGCCGTTGACGGCGAGCGCGGCGAGGGAGGTCCAAATCATCCAGCTCTCGACGACCTCGAGCGGGGCACGCAAACGCTGAACCGCTTCGTAGCCGAGCCAGAGCGCCAGCAGAATCAGCAGCAAAGCGTTCGTAAAGGCAGCGAGGATTCCCGCGCGATGATAGCCGTAGGTTTTCTCGTTGTCGGCGGGGCGCGACGCCCAGCGCATCGCGAGCCAGGAAATGCCCAGCGCCGGGACGTCAGAAAGATTGTGCACGGCGTCGTTCAGGAGGGCGACGCTGCGACCGAAGACGCCACCCACAATTTCCGCGAAGACGAGAGCGAGCGTAGCGACCATAGCCCAGCCGAGCACGCCGGGACGCAGAGAAGGATGAGCGTGGTCTGCGTGGGTGTGATCATGCCCGTGGTCATCATGCTGGTGCGGATGGACCGCGGCCTCCGCATGTCCGTGACTATGATCGTGCATCGATGCCATTTTACTGAGTTCGAGAGCGCCGTGCACAGAAGCTCCCGCGCTTATTACGCAGTTTGACACCTGCCCGGCGTGAATTCATTGACGCTCCATTGGCCTGCTGCCAACATCAATAAGCTTCCCGTTCAGCCCACTCCTGGACGGAACGTCTATATTACAGAGGAAATTCAGGGCAGGGAATGAAGACTCCGACGGCTAAACTGAGCTTTTGGGGCGTGCGCGGCTCGACGCCGACGGTCGATCCGGCCACGTGGAGGTACGGGGGAAACACGCCGTGCCTGGAGCTGCTGGCGCCGGATGGCACGCAATTCATTTTGGATTGCGGAACGGGTTTGCGCATGCTGGGGGGCCGCTGGTCGGCGCCGAGCGTCAACCCGAGCTCGGAGACGCACATTCTGGTGACGCATTATCACTGGGATCACATTCAAGGAATGCCGTTTTTCGCGCCGCTGTACGCGGCAAACAACGAATTTCACTTTTATAGTTTTCGTTCGAAATTTCTAGGGCGCGACAGCCTGAAGCAAGTATTCGAAGCGCAGATGGCGATGCCGTATTTCCCCGTGGATCTTTCCGCAATGAACGCCAAGAGAAAATTCAAGGAACTGGGAGGCGGAGATTCTTTCAAGATCCGCGAAAATAAAATCACCGCGCATTGGCTGAATCACCCGCAGGGCTGCCTGGGTTTCCGGATCGAGACGCCCGCGGGCACGGTAGTTTATGCGACCGATAACGAGCCGGGGGATCCCAAACTGGACGAAAGCTTGCGGGAACTGGCCCAGGGCGCGGACATATTTATAAACGACGCGCAGTACACGCCGGAACAACTCTCGAGCACGCGGCGGGGCTGGGGACATTCTTCGTGGCTCGAAGGGGTTCGCACGGCACGCGAAGTGGGCGCAAAAACGCTGGTGCTCTTTCACCATGATCCCGATTCCACCGACCGGATGGTGGATTCACTGCTGCGGCTGGCGCGCGAAGAGTTCGATTCCGTGTTTGCCGCGAGCGAAGGAATGGTGATCACGCTGGGAGGCGCCGGAGAAAAGATCGAGGCGCACATGCCCGGGACGCGGACAGCGCTCCGGCGCGAGGCGCAGTTCCGGGCGAAGGTGTGCGGGCTGACGGAAGGCGGCCATGCGTTCGAGGAAGAAACGGTGGTGAGAGATCTATCCCTGCAGGGGGCGCTGATTTCGCTGAAACACATTCCGCGGCTGCAGTCCGAATTGCAGGTGACGATGGAGACTCCCGGCGCAAAAGGCTCGCAATCGATGAGCTTGCGAGGGTACGTGGTGCGAATTGACGAGGGTGGAGAAAAAGGACAGACTGCCGTGGGGTTGGTGTTTACGGACTGAGGGGAATGGTCAATGCGGACTCGGCGGTTTGGGATCGCCTGGGTAGCGTTTGCACTGGCGCTTGCGGTTCACGTCACGGATGAAGCGACGCACAATTTTCTGGCGGTTTACAATCCAACTGTTCTTGCCATTCGCGCCCGGCTGCCTTTTGTTCCTATTCCCACATTTACGTTCGGCGTGTGGATAAGTTTATTGATTGCCGGGATTGTTCTTCTCTTATGTTTGTCTCCGCTGGCTTTTCGCGGCAGCGGCTGGCTGCGAATTGCGGCATGGCCATTGGGATTGATCATCGGCATTGCAAACGCCTCGCTGCACATCAGCAGCTCCATTTATTACCAGCGATGGATGCCAGGAGTGTATAGCTCGCCGGTGCTGCTGATCGCGACGGGATTTCTGCTTGCTGCCGCACGCGCACCTTCCGCTAGCCCGAATTCCTGAGCGGCGGCCGGGCTTGGCGTTCCATCTTGAAGCGATAGATGTGCAGATTTAGCAAGGTCGTTCTTTTCTTGTGCGACGATCACTTGCGAGATCCCGTAGAGAAAATTGGGGGCCGAGTGGACCGCAGACAGTTTTTGGCGATGACGGGTGCTGCAGCGCTTGAAATGGGGGGCAAGGCGCTGCTTCCGAATCTTGCGGAGGCAGCTCAGGAGGCTGCGCCAGCGGATTACACGATTCGAATCGCTCCCGTGGCGGTTGAACTGGCACCCGGGCGAATCGTGAGGACGATCGGGTACAACGGGACCTCGCCGGGGCCAATTCTGCGGATGCGCGAAGGAAAGCCGATTACGGTCGAGGTGATCAACGGAACAGAAATGCCGGAGCTGGTTCACTGGCACGGGCAATTTGTGGCGCCGAATGTGGACGGCGCTTCCGTAGAAGGAACTCCTCCTGTTCCCGCGCGGGGCCGGCGGCGTTACACATTCACACCGCGGCCGGCTGGAACGCGCTGGTATCACACCCACGCGATGGCGGGGAAAAATTTGCACCGCGGTTTGTATAGCGGGCAATTCGGATTTCTTTGCGTGGAATCGGGAGACAATCCGGGGAGTTACGATCAGGAGATTTTTCTCGCGCTGCGGGAGTGGCAACCTTTCTACACGAATGAGGAGGAAGAGGAAGAAGAAGCAGGCTGTGTGCGGCCGGACGGGGCGCGCGTAAAGCTGGCTTCCTACCAAGCGCGGCCCGCGGAGAAAGCGAACGGCCTGGAAATCGGATATGAACGGTTTTCGATCAACGACAAGGCGCTGGGATTCGGCGAACCCATTCGGGTGAAGCAAGGCGACCGGGTGCTGATGCATCTGCTGAATGCAAGCGCGACGGAAAGCCGGCGGATCGCGCTGCCGGGGCACACGTTCAAGGTGGTCGCGCTGGACGGGAATGAGGTTCCCACACCGGATGCCGTGGAGGTTTTGGAGATAGCGCCGGCGGAACGCGTGGATGCGATCGTGGAGATGAGCCAGCCGGGCATATGGATTCTGGGAACGACGAACGACGAAGACCGCAAGGGAGGAATGGGCGTCGTGGTGGAATACGCCGGACAAAATGGCGCTCCCCAGTGGGTGGCTCCGCCGAAGAGCCCCTGGGACTACGCGCGTTTCGGGAGGCAAGATGCCGCGCCAAAACCGGACGAAACGATTTCTCTGGTATTCAAGAAAATTTCCGGAGGCAAAGGTGGAATGAATCGCTGGACGATCAACGGGAAGTCGTTTCCGAACACGGACCCGATTGTGGTTCACTCCGGAGGCCGCTACCGTCTGATTTTCGACAATCAGAGCGACGACGCGCACCCGCTGCATTTGCACCGGCATTCCTTCGAACTGACAAAGGTGGCGGGAAAGAGCACCAGCGGAATAAGAAAAGACACGGTAATGGTAAAACACAACACGCAGGTGGAAGTGGATTTCGTGGCGGACAATCCGGGAGAGTCGCTCTTGCATTGCCACCAGCAACTGCACATGGATTTTGGATTTATGGCGCTGGTCAAATATGTGTAGGGAACGTGAGCGGCCGCGGCAGGCTATTTAATTTCGGCGATTTTCTTGTCGAGGTGGGCGAGGGCGGCCTCGAGCGATCTGCGATGATTGGGGTGCTTGGCGGATTCGAGGTCGTTGACGATGCGGGTGCGAGACAATTGCAAATCCTGGCGCTCTTTTTCGCGCCTCACTTGATCATCGCTCTTCGAACCGGGACCTGGGTTTTCGTTCGGGCTTTGATTTGCTTCGATCTGCGATTCGACTGCCTTGCTCTCCCAACCTCGCGCCATATAGATATTTTGACACATCCGAAGCTTTTGCGGGTCTTTGATTTAGAAAAAAGTTTCGGATGCGCTACTCAAGCGCTGGCAGCGCGGCGTTTCGGCAAAACCGGCAAGCGCGGGCTCATCACGCCGCGCAGAGCGGACTCCGCGACCCCCGCGAGATGTTCGGCGAAGATACCGTGATAGGAAAACTCGGCGGAGTGATCGGCCCAGCGAATAGACAGGATGCAAGGGCGGCTGGTTTCTTCGACGCGCGCGGCGGAAATCTCCGCCGTGGGAATAACGAGCAGCGGCTGAAAATGGGTATCGAGAGCCCAGACGTGCTCGACGCCTACAAAGAGGCGCACCGCAGCGGGTGCTGCATTTCCCGGTTGATACTCGCCGCCGTTCACGACAACCAGCGCGTCAAGTTCACGGGCCTTGCGGTCGGCGATGGTATCCGGCTTGGGCGGCGGCAAGAGTACGGCAGCGGCGAACATCACCAGGCCGGCGATAGCGGTGAACCAACTATTTCCTGAACTAAGCGGGAGAATTACCAATGCGGCGCCGGAAATTCCCAGCGCGATGCGAAACACCAACCAGGAGCCCGGCCTACGACGGAGACGCAGAAGCTTGGGAAGCAGCAGAAAGAGAGTGAAGAGAGCGCCGACGGTGGCGTTGCGAAATCTTTCAGCCATGGCAGGTTGCTGGATACTTTCCGGAGGAACGGTATTACTCATTGGCGTTTTTTTCCCATGCCAAGACGACAAAAATAAGACTTTACGGTCTCAGGCCGTTGATCTCTCGCATGCGTGCGAACGCGCGGCGGACATGCGGAATGGTGATGGAGCCGCCCACAATCAACGCGACGTTCAGCGCATCGATCACTTCTTCGCGTTTCCAGCCTTCCTCACCGCAGCGCACCAAATGATAGGTGATGCAATCGTCGCAGCGAAGAACGGCGGAAGCCACCAAGCCCAAAAGTTCCTTCGATTTGGTGCCGAGAGGGCCCGGTTCATAGGCCTGGTGGTCCAAGGCGAAAAAACGCTTCATGCCAAGATGGCCGCAGCCAAGAATTTCTTCGTTCAGCTCGGCGCGAAATTTCTGAAAGTCCTCCAAGCGATCGGCCATGTTTCCTCCGGGCGGGATCTCTGAAGCCAGGGCACGCGAAGCCGGCTGTCATTATGAACTAAATTCAGAGAGACAGACATTTTTTGCCCGGCGATTCTTGTGATGCGCTCGAGGTTCAATGCGGAAGGACGCGGCCGGGGTGCGCGCCAGTGGGCTTGCCGGCGTCCCAGACGAGAGCGCCGTTCACGAATACCTTTTCGATGCCGGTGGCAAGCACGGAAGGATTCGCGAACGTCGAACGATCGATTACCGTGTCCGGATTAAAGAGGACGAGGTCGGCGAAGGCGCCTTCGCGAATGAGTCCGCGATCGGTCCAGCCGAGGCGATGTGCGGGAAGCGAAGTCATTTTGCGAACAGCTTCCGGCAGAGTCAGCCAATGCTTTTCGCGGACGTAGAGACCTAAAACGCGCGGAAACGTTCCCGCACCGCGGGGATGGTGAGAGTCGAGGCCGCCATCGCTCGCGACCATGACCCAGGGCTGCTGGTAGAACGCCTTGATGTCGCTTTCGATCATGGACTGGCCGATGATGCCCGCCTCGGTGTTTTTGGCATCGCCTTCGCGAATGAGGCGGATGAACATTTCGACTGGCGAAAGATTACTGCTGCGGGCCAATTCTTCGATCGTGCGACCTTGATAGCCGGGATTTGGGGAGAATTCGACGATCGTGACATGGCCAGCGCCACCGACATCGGCGAGGGCCTTCTCGACACTTTTGGAATTTTCATATTGCTTGTCGGGCACTAGAACCTTGAGGTTTGATTCCCAGGCGTCGTAGGGGTAACAGTCCGCGAGAAAATCGACTCCGCGCTTGCGTGCCGCTTCAATGACACGAATGTAATCGGGAGCCTTGCCCCAGACGCCGACGGTGCCCAGCTTGATGTGCGAATGCTCGACGGGAATGTGGGCGCGCTCGCCGATTTCGATTTCTTCTTTCAAGGCTTCAAAGCTCTTGTCCGCTTCGTCGCGGATATGAGTCATGTAGAATCCGCCGTACTTCGCCGCGGCTACGGACATGGCGACCACTTCATCCGTGGTGCTGTAACTGCCGACTTCATATTCAAGGCCGCTCGATAGGCCAACGGCGCCCTCGCGCATGCCCTGATCGACAAGTTGGGTCATCTTATCGATTTCTTCCCGCGTTGCAGCGCGCTTAAAGTCTTTTCCCATGACCTGTTCGCGTACGGTGGCATGTCCGACCATTAGTGCGAGATTCAACGACGCGGGATTCTTGCGACGCGCTTCGAGCCACGGGGCGATAGGCCACGGCGAATCGCCATCCGCGCCGAGAATCACGGTGGTGATGCCTTGGGAAAGCTGTGATTCGGCGAGCGGGAGGGATTCTATACCCTCGGTGGAATGATTGTGGATGTCGATGAAGCCCGGAGCCAGCACAAGGCCCTTTGCGTCGATGGTGCGTTCGTCTTTGTCAGGCTTGAAAATTCCCACCCGCGCGATATGGTCACCGCTTATGCGGACGTTTTCATTTCGGAGAGACGCGCCGGTTCCGTCGGCGACGTTAGCGTTGAGAATGACGACGGTGGTTGACGGAGCCTGAGCGCGGGCGAAAGAGAAGACGGCGCCGGACAGTATTGAAAAAAACAGCAACGAGCGCAAATAAATTCGATTCATCGGACTCCTCGGAACGACCGTTAGAGTACAGCCGGGTTGCGCCGTTTTCTCCACGGGAATTTGGCAACGCTATGAGAGCTCACCGAACTGTACCAACTTTCGAATCAGAGGTTTGCCCCGAGCCTGGCCAAATTCACACCGCAGAATCCGGCTGAGGCCGGTCCAGGATCTCTTGAGGTTCCGCGCCGATGCCCCGCATGCGGATACGGTACCAGACGATGATGAGAGCGACGGAAACAGCAAAAATAAGCGAAGAAACCGCATTTATCTCAGGAGTGATGCCGCGGCGGAGACGCGCCCAGATTTCGAGCGGAAGCGTACTGTCGGCGCCAATCAGAAAAAATGTGACAGCGATTTCGTCCATCGATAGCGTGAAAATCAGGAGGCCAGCGGCAATGAGCGAAAGCTTTACATTGGGAAGCGTTATGCGCCAAAACGTTTGCCAAGGAGTAGCGCCCAGATCGAGCGAGGCTTCTTCCTGTTTGCGGTCCATTTTCTGAAGGCTCGCGAAAAGTTCGGTGGTGGCGATGGAGATGAGCGCGGTGCCATGACCGAGAAAAACCGTAAACAGGCTGAGCCGCATTCGCGCGAAATTCGCGAACATAAGGAGCGAGAGGCCCGTGATGATGCCGGGGAGGATCAAAGGAAGCAGAACCAAGCGGCGAAAGAGAGCCTTTCCTGGGAACTCGGCACGGTCGAGTGCCAGCGCGGCGAGGAGGCCCAGGACGAGCGCGAGCGCAACGCTACAGAGCGCGATGATCAGGCTGTTCAGCACAGAATTCCAGATGCCTTCATCGGCAAAAAGCTGGCGGTACCAATCGAGCGTGAAATGCCGCGGCGGAAAGCCGCCGACGCCGTCGCGGTTAAAGGAATAGGTGATGAGAACGATGATCGGGAGATACACAAAGCAGAAAACGAGGACGGCGTAAATCGTGAGAAACGGCGCGCGGCGCGATGGATTGGCGGAGCTCATTTAAAGGACCAGCGTTTCTCGACACGCTCGGTGAGGAAGAGCAGCGAGACGGTGATGGAAAGGATGCAAACGGAAATCGACGCGCCGAGCGGCCAATCGTTCGCGGCGCCGAAAAGACTCTGCACGATGTTGGCGATCATGGTGCTGGAGGGGCCGCCGACAAGAAGCGGCGCGAGGAAATCTCCCAGTGAAAGAACAAAGGCGAAGGTGGCGCCGGCAAGCAAGCCGGGCATGGAAAGCGGAAGAATCACGCGCAAAAATGTCGAGCGCGGGCTTGCACCCAAATCCTGGGAGGCTTCGACCAGAGGGCGCGGGATGTGTTCGAGCGCGGCATAGATAGGGAGAAATACGAAGGGAGTGTAGATGTGCGTGAGCATGAGAACGACGGCGAAGGGGCTGTACAGAAAGTAGCCGACCGGGTCCCGCGTGATATGGAGATATTGGAGAAAGCCGTTGAGAACGCCGGTGCTACCGAGGATTGTTTTCCAGGCGTAACCGCGGACCAGGTAACTCACCCAGAGCGGAACGATGACAAGCTGATAGAGGAGTTCCTTGCGAGGGCCGGCGTGGAACGAGAGGTAGTAGGCGAGAGGATAGCCGAGCAGAAGGGAAAAGAGCATCACCGATGCGGCGATGCGCATCGTGCGAAGCAGGACTTCGAAATAAACGGGATTTGAGATGAGCGTGTGGAAGTTTCGCATGTTCCACTCGTGCACGACCACGCCATCGCGCACTGCCCAAAAACTGTGAGCGAACATGAGAGCGTAGGGCAGTAGCAGAAATAGCCCTACCCATAGAAGCGGCGGGGCGGAGACGATCGCTTTGTAGAGGCGCGAGTACATGCGATATCAGTAGCGAATCATTGGCCGCGAACGCGGATGGCGTCAGCAGCCGAAAACTGGAAATCGTGGTCGCCGGAAAGGGGTCCATACGCCGGGATGCGCACGCGCAGAATCTGGCCGTTTCCGCAATCGACTTCGAGGAGTTCGCTGGACCCGCCATAGATTTGCTGGCGGATCGAGCCGCGGACGCGAACTTTATTGGGCGTCGGACCCGCACCGTCGGCGAGGAGAATCGCTTCCGGCCGTATCGAAAAAAGGGCAGGGCCATCCGGACCGGGGGACGGCCAGCGCAGCGCGCCACAGGTGGCGACGCCACCGCGCACTTCACCGCGAAGCAGATTGGTCTGGCCGATAAATTGGGCGGTGTAGGCAGTCGCCGGATGAGCGTAAATTTCGCGCGGCGATGCAACCTGTTCGAGCACGCCATCGCGAAGCAGCGCGATGCGATCCGAAAGCGCCATGGCTTCTTCTTGATCGTGAGTGACGAAGAGAAACGTGATTCCGACTTCGCGCTGCAAAGCCTTCAGTTCGCCTTGCATTTCCTTGCGCAGATTTGCGTCAAGTGCGGAGAGCGGCTCGTCCAGGAGCAGCAATTGAGGACGGTTGATAAGCGCGCGCGCCAAGGCCACGCGCTGCTGCTGGCCTCCGCTTAACTTGGAAGGCCGTGTGACTGCATACTCTGTCATTTTCACCATGCGCAGTGCTTCGTCGACGCGGCCACTAATTTCGGATTTCGGCGTGTTCTTTACGCGCAAGCCGTAGGCCACGTTGTCGCGAACGTCGAGATGCGGAAAGAGCGCATACTGCTGAAAGACGGTGTTCACGCGGCGTTTGTGGGGAGGCAAGACGTCCAGCCGCTCGCCGCCCATCCAAAGTTCTCCGGCGGTGGGCTGCTCGAAGCCGGCAATCAAGCGAAGCAGGGTCGTTTTTCCCGAGCCGCTCTCACCGAGCAAAGTGAGAAATTCGCCCGCGGCAATGTCGAGAGATATGCTTTTCAGGACTTCGCGCGCGCCGAAACGCTTCGCTACTCCTTGGACTTTCAGAAGCGGTGCGCCGGCCGCGGGGGCCGCTTGCTGCGAGCTGGGGGCGGCCTCGCTCACTGTGCGGCCTTCACCTCGTTCCAGATTTCGTTGTATTTCGCGCGCCGGGGCACATCCTGCCAGAAGTAGATGCGCTGCATGTAGGCGTCGGGGTCATCCAGGTGAAGGCCTTTCTTTTCGCCGGCGGTCAGGAACTGCGCAGTACCGGGATTGGCGGGAGTGTAGTGGGTCACGTCGGTGACGAGCTTTTGCGTTCTTGCCTCGACCATGTATTCGAGGAAAGCCAGAGCGAGATCTTTGTGCTGGCTTGCGGCAGTGATCATCAGATGGTCGATCCATCCCGTGGTGTTTTCCCCGGGGATGGTTTCGCCAACGGGAAAATTCAGTTTGCGCAGCTCGTTCGTTGTCAGCGGCCATCCCATAGCCATGACGACTTCGTGATTCTGAAAGAGATTGGTCAACTCGCCGCCAGTGGCCCACATCTTGCGGATATTGGGCTTCAACTCGAGCAGTTTTTTCTTTACAGCTTCGAGCTGATCGTCGGTCAGATTGTAAAGGTGCGAGGGATCGGGTTTATCGAAGCCCAAGATTTGCGCGGCCAGGTAAACGGTGGAGAGCTCATCCCAGACCGAGATTTTTGCCTTGTATTTGGGGTCCCAAAAGATGTTCCAGGAATCGGGCGGCCGGGAAATGACGGTGGTGTCGTAAAGCAGAGGGTTGGGCCCCCACATGAAAGGCACGCCGTAAACTTGTCCGTTGGCGCGCACCAAGGGGGAATCGCGCAGTTTCGCGGAGAGCTGACCATAGGAAGGAATCCTGGATAAATCGAGCGGCGCGGCCATCGCGGCGCGCACGATGGAAGTAGCGACGTCGCTCGACGGCGAGATGACGTCATAGTTCGAGGCGCTGCCTCCGCGCAGCTTGGCCACCAATTCGTCGCTCGAGCCCATGTACGCCGCGACGACACGGCAATGATGGCTCTCTTCGAACGCATGAACGAAGGAAGGATCGGCATAGCCTTCCCACACAAGTAGGCTGAGTGTTTCTTCTTTTTTTGTGCACGCAGCGCACACGAACGCGAGCGCCAGAGTTCCGAGCATTATTGCGCGCCGTTTCATCACGCCTCCTTGATGGGTCACACAGATCTGCGCTTCTGCCCTTTCTTACTTCTCATCGATCAAATCGTAAACGAGAGCTCTCGCTACTTCGTGTCCGCCTGATACACCACCCGGCCGCCCACCATGGTTGTAATCACCTTAGTGTCCGCGATTTTGTGGGGGTCGATATCAAACAAATTTGGCGAGACCACGATTAGGTCCGCAACTTTACCGGGTTCAAGAGAGCCTTCCGTTTTTTCGCGCCGGCCCGCGAACGCCGCGCCTATGGTATACCCGGCGATGGCTTCCGCAAGAGTAACGCGCTGCTCCGGATAAAATCCGCCTTCCGGCTTGCCCTCGACCGTTTGCCGCGTAACAGCAAGCTGAACGCCAATCCAGGGATTCAGTGTGACGACCGGCCAATCGCTGCCGAAGGCCAGTTTGCCACCGGCCGCGGCAATGCTGTGCCAAGCGAAGCCACGAGATGAGCGCTCTGGGCCCGCGTTGCGCGCCCAAACGTTGAGCGTATCGGCATTGGGGTTTGCGTGAAGGGGCTGCATGCTGGCGATCACGCCGAGCTGGCCAAAGCGAGGAATATCTTTGGCGGTGATCGTCTCGATGTGTTCGACGCGCGGACGCCGGTCAGTTGTGTGATTTGCTTTCTCGGCCTTCTCGTACGCGTCAAGCGCGGTGCGCACGCCGTAGTCACCGATGGCGTGTGTGAAAATTTGAAAGCCCCGCTTATCGAGTTCCGCGACGGCGGAATCATATTTTTGCGGGTCCCAGAAGAGCTTGCTCTTGAGCGCCGGATCGTCGCTATATGGTTCGAGCATGGCGGCGGTGTGGGACTCGATGACTCCATCGACCATGAATTTCACGACGTTGGTGTCGATCCACTGACCACGGTATTTTTTGCGGGCAGTCTCCATCAAGTCGAGATCCAGGGGGCGCAATTCGGGCGGATCGAGGAAGTAGGCAATGTAGAAGCGCACGGTCAAATCGCCATGCCGCTGGAGTTCGTCGTAAAGATCGAGCTCTTCAAAATCCTGGCCCGCGCTGTGCACGCGCGTCAGCCCATTTTCGTTCGCCCATTTCAGCCCTGCGCGCAAGGCGGCGAGTTTTTCGGAGCGCGTAGGTTTGGGCACTACCTTCGCGACGAGGCCTTGTGCGGATTCTTTCAGCGCTCCGGTGGGTTCGCCGGTCTTCGCGTCGCGGACGATGGCGCCGTTTGGCGGGTCGGCAGTGTTTTTATTGATTCCAGCCAGCTCAAGCGCTTTTGAGTTCGCCCAATAGGTGTGGCCGTCATAACCTTCGAGGAAAACCGGGCGGTCCGGGAAAACCTCGTCGAGATATTTTTTGTGAGGCAGAGCTTCCTCGCCGAACATTCCATAGTCCCAGCCGCGCCCCAGCACCCAGCCGGATCCGGGATGCGACTTGGCGTATTCGCGCAGTCGTTGCTGAATGTCGGCGGGATCCTTGGCGTCTTCGAGATTCACGCGGTCCAGGCTCAGCGAGCCGTCCATGAAGTGGATGTGGCAGTCCGTGAAGCCTGGAAGAACCAGACGCCCAGCAGCGTCAATGACTTTGGTGCCGTTACCACGCAACTTCTCAATCTCCGCGTCTGAACCGACCGCAACGATTTCTCCGCCTTGGATGGCCACCGCCTGAGCCCATGGTTGCTTAGCGTTGAGCGTGTAGACTTTGCCGTGCAGAACAAGGGTGTCAGCTTGCGGCGGTTTCGGCGACTGGGCGAGTGCGGCGCCCGGAGCGACGACGAGAAGCGCCAAGAGAAGCCGCAACCGAAGGATCATTTTATCCATCGTTTTCACCTCAAATGTGCCCTCGCGGCAAGAACTACTTCAAGCTGCTGAGTGACGCCGGCCCGATTGCTTCGCCGGTCCCTAGAAGGTCGGCGGCGTATTAATCCACAAGAGCCAAGTTTCCGAGCGGCCGGGATTTCTCCAACGATGCGGGGTCGAGCTTTCGAAATACAAACTGTCTCCCGTTTTGAGCCGGTAGTGTTCCTTGCCACTCAGCCAGATTTCGAATTCGCCGCGCAAAATGTGAAGGAACTCTTCTCCCTCGTGAGTGTAGGATTCGCCGCTGCCGCCGCCGGGTTTGACGCGGAAAAGATGTGGCTCCATGGCGGTATTTCCCCAGGCGAGGAGTTCCATGCGCACACCGCTCTCGGTCTGCAGAATTTTCCTTTGCGCGGGACGCACGAGCCGGGGATTTTCGCCCGCGGCCTGAAAGAGCGAGAGGATGTTCGTACGGTAAAAACGAGCGATGCGGCGAAGAGTTGCGACCGAGGCGCGCATCTGTCCGCGTTCGAGCGCGCTCAAGAATCCCACGGAAACTCCCGTGGAGCGCGCCACCTGCGCGAGGGAGAGGCCGCGACGCGTGCGAAGCCGACGGAAACGCTGGCCGGGCAGGGAAGAAGCTTCCGCGGGAACGCTTACCACACCCTGGCGCTTCAAGACGTGAACGATGGCCGCAGGGTTCAGACCGCGCGCGCGGCGCAAGAAAATGGCGCGCTGCAGAAGGCGGACATCGCCTTCGGTGTACAGTCGGTAGCGGCTTTCGGTGCGCTGCGGCGCAACGAGCCCGAGGGATTCCCAGGCGCGCAGCGCCGATGAGGAAATACCCACGCGGCGGGCCACCTCGCTGATGCGCAGGCGCCGCTGTTCTTGGGCTCTTCCCGCACCGCCCGAAAAATTCTTTCTGCTTGACACGGTTCCCGTCTTTCTCTAAGTTTGCTGGATTATAGTAAGGTTTTAAGAGCACAGCAACCTCGAAGAATCAGCTGTAAAAAATACCGTCGGGGCAAGGGGTGAGTCTATGAAGTTGGACACGAGAGTTCAGCAGGTTCGTTCGTTTCGCTGCCGAAGCGTTCTGAGATTTATCGGTATTGTAATGGGAATTCTGCTCGCGGCGCCGTTCGCCGGCGCGCAGAGCACCGGGGGACGCATTCGAGGAACAATCACCGACCCGAGCGGCAGCGCGGTGGCCACCGCTAAGGTCTCGCTCATCAACGAAGCAACGCACTCTATGCGGGACATCCAATCCGGTGAAAACGGCGAATATATTTTTATCGAGGTGCCCGTCGGCACGTATGAAATCGATGCCGCGATACCGGGGTTTAAGAAATACGTCCGGAAGGGCATCCCTCTTGATCTGAACCAGGTGATTACCGTGGACATCGCGCTGCAGATCGGCGCGGCGAGCGAGAGCATCGAAGTTACCGGTGCCCCACCCGTAGTGGACACGAGTTCGACCCAACTCGGGGCCGTTGTCGATTCGCGCTCTTCGACGCAACTTCCGCTGAACCAGAGGGACGTTTATCAGTTATTGCAGTTGCAGCCGGGAGTGCAGTCGCAACTCGGCAACGATTTGTTTTTCGGCTCGGACAAGGCCGGAGTCGTTACGGTCAACGGGGGCCGCGGCCGTTCTAACAACTATACGGTGAACGGCGGGGACGGAAACGATCTCTTCGTGAACGCACCAGCGGTTGAACCTTCTCCCGACAGCGTCGAGGAGTTCCGTGTAATCACCAATAACTTCGACGCTGAGTACGGGCGCAACTCAGGTGCGGTGATCAATGTGGTTACCAAATCGGGGACCAATAATTTTCACGGAAGTTTATATGAGTTTTTCCGTAACGACGTTCTGAACGCCAAGCAATTCAGCATTAGCCAGACTCCGCCCCCTAAACCTGATTTCAAGCAGAACCAATTTGGAGGCACATTTGGAGGGCCGATCAAAAAGGACAAGACTTTTATTTTTGGGTCGTACGAAGGGCGCCGGATCATTAAGGGCATCGACTCGCAACAAGTCGGGGTACCGACGGGAGCAGAGTTGAACAACGGCGACTTCTCGGCTACCGAATCACCATTCTCAGGTGGGATCACTAGCCCGACCGTGGCCGGCGTGTTGAACGACCGTGTCGGATGCGCAACCGCTGTCAGCGCCGGCCAGACGGCAGCGGGTGTTCTAGTTACACCCATTGCTGTCGGCGCGGCCTATTCGGCCATCTTCCCAAACAACAAAATTCCGACGCAGTGCTTTGATCTCGTTGCGACAAGTTTGTTACAGGATGTGCCGGGTGCGGGGGGCAGTGCCAGCCAGATCATAACCGTTCCAAACAACCGCGACCGCGGTGATCAGTTCCAAATAAAGGTGGACCACTCCTTAAACAACAACCAGAAACTGGCTATCTACTACTACTTTGACGACGACACCACGCGAGACCCATTCGCAAAATTCCAGGGCTTCGGCGATCCACAAGGAACTTTCCCGAGCGTCTATGCGGAGCGCACGCAACAGGTGAACATAACGCATACGTGGACGATCGGGTCGACGGCCGTGAATGAAGCGCGCTTCACCTACTTCCGCGAGGGGGAGCTCCAGTTCAACACTCCCACAAGGACCAACCCCATCACGGCTTCCTGCGGGAGCGGAGCAGCGTCACCTTTCTGCTTCACAGGGACCAGTGATACTGCGGCGATTAACACTATCTGTGCCAACGCCGTGACTGCTGGGACGTTCGCGAGCACTAAAGACTGCGGTATTCACACTGGACTGCCAAACCCTTCCAAAGTGGAAGGAGTGCCGGCCATCACTATAGGCGGCACGGGGCTACTTATTGGCAACAATCCGGGCGGTCAGTTGCCTCAGATTGGGAATACGTTTCAGTTTACGGACAATTACAGCAAAATCATCGGCAGTCATAGCTTGAAATTTGGCGGGGATGTGCGGTATCAAAAATTCGATCAGTTTCTCATCTTCGAAACCAACGGCGGCATTGGGTTTTCTTCAGGCGGAAGTGGTGACATCGGGGCTACCGACGCTTACCCTAACTATTTCCTGGGTTTGGCGAGCGGCTACTTGCAGGGCTCGGCGCAGCACGAGTTGGTGCGCATTACGTCCACCTATCTTTTCGCGCAGGACAGTTGGAAGGTCAAGCCGAACGTGACGTTAAATTATGGCGTTCGCTGGGAACTGAACACCCCGCTCACCGATGCCGGCAAGAAAGTTCAGGCGTTCCGACCCGGTGAACGATCCACCATCTACCCTGGAATAGCTGGCAACGACGCGGCGGGATTTACCCCGCTTGGCATCGTTGTTCCGGGTGACAAGGGCGTGCCCAACGGATTGACCAGTACGTACTACAAGTCCTTTGCCCCGCGTCTGGGTCTCAACTGGAGCCCTGGTTGGCACGATAGTTGGTTGGCCAAGCTGACCGGCGGACCTGGGAAGACCAGCGTCAGCATGGGGTATGGAATTTTCTACAACCCGATCGAGCAACTGGTGCTCGAGCAGTTCAGCGCGGAGCCGCCGTTCGGAGGCAGCGAATCCATTTCTGGCACTTTCCTGCAGACGCCGTTCGTGGATCAGAGTGGAACTGCTCATCCGAATCCGTTCAACGGAGTCTTGAATCCGCCGCGCGGAACACCGCTGGATTGGTCCAGGTTCCTCGGCACTACATATTTTGGAGATTTCCAGCCGCATATGAGGTCGCAGTATTCGGATCAGTACAACTTGACTATCAAGAGGGAGCTGCCGGGGGACATGCTGTTACAAGTGGGTTACGTGGGATCGCAGGCCCACCGCTTACTGGCAATCTATGAGGTCAACGAAACAGTCAATCGGAGGGGTGGAGCAAACACTTGCCTCGAGCTGGACACCATTGTTGGTCCGGACACATGCGGGCCGTTTGGCGAGGACACCTTTTACCAATTCCCACTTCAGCCAGGCCAGAGTATCGACCTGCCGTATTTCAACCCCGGTGGACCAAACGCAACCGGACCGAACACTCCGTGTCTGCCTGCGAACACTCCGACAGGGTGCCACTTTACAAATACCACTGCGAATCCCGTTCAAATCACGCTTTCCGGACTACGGTTTTACTCTTCGCCTTTTTGCAATCCCTTGTCACCTACTGCCGCGGGTTGCCCGGGCACACCACCCATCGTCGGTATTTTTGCCGAGGATACAGTCGCCAAATCCAATTACAATTCGTTTCAAGCGCTGTTTGAGAAACGCTTTTCGCACGGCTTGCAGTTCCAGGGGTCTTACACGTTCAGCAAGACCATGGACAATGCTTCGAGCTTCGAGGATGCATTGAACCCCTTCAATTTCAATGCGACCTACGGCCTCTCGAAATATGACGCGCGCCATCGCTTTGTCTTCAACGCCGTTTGGGATCTGCCAGTTCCCAAATATGCGGGGTTCAAAGGCGCGCTGCTCGACGGATGGGAGGTTTCCGGTATCGAAACCTTGCAAAGGGGGTTCCCAGTCCGCATTACATCGAATTTTGCGGACAACGAGTTACTCGATAGCACGTTCAACTTCGAGGCGCCGGGCGAACCGAACGTCGTGGCGCCATTTAAGACAGTGAATCCGCGTGGTACTGTCTGCGCCTTTGGCACAGGCCCGCTTGCGCCGGGAGCGCCGCCTTGTAGCCCGGTTTCGGGCTATGTGTTCGATCCCAACCTGTTTGATAACTCATGTACGACTACTCCGGCTGGCCTCATATCGACATGCACCCCAGGAAACAATCCGGTTCAGCTCGGCACGATCGGCAATTCTCCGCGCTCGATCTGCTGTGGACCGGGAATCAATGAGACGGACATGAGCTTCAACAAATCGACGCAATTAGGCGAGAGACTCCGCATGGAATTCCGCGCCGATATTTTCAACGTTTGGAACCATGCGCAGTTCTTCAGCGTGGACGGCAATGTGGTTAATCAGGGCGGCACATTCGGTCAGCCACTCAAAATTCGTGATCCACGGCTAGTCCAGTTCGCGCTGAAGTTCCACTTTTAGCGTAGACTGAGAGATAGACAAAGCAGACTGAGGCGCCCCGACCGGGTCGGGGCGCCTTCGCACGCTTAGAGATTATTGTCCCGCACGCAAACTGACCGCAGGGAACAGACCTGCAATCACGGAGTACTCCCATGCAAGACACACTACAGAAAGAAATCGCCACGTACGAAAAGCGCACGCCTAAATCCGCTGCGGCCCACAAGCGCGCCCTCGAACGAATTCCGCTCGGCGTCGCCAGCAATTACCGCCATTACGAGCCTTATCCCCTGTTCGTGAAGGATGGAAAGGGAAGTAGAATCCACGACATAGACGGCAACGAATACATCGACCACAACCTGTGCTTCGGCGCATTGATGGCCGGGCATGCCCATCCCGCGGTGGTAAAGGCCGTTACGCAGAAGCTGAACGAAGGAACGACTTTCGGCATGCCGCACGACATGGAATGGGAACTGGCCGAGGAGATTTGCAAGCGCTATCCGGTCGAAATGGTGCGATTCGGCTCGAGCGGCACCGAGGTGACGATGCATGCTTGCCGCATCGCCCGCGCGGCCACCGGCCGCGACAAGATCCTCAAGTTTGAAGGGTGTTATCACGGATTGCATGACACGGCGCTGGTCAGCGTAAAGCCCAAGGCAGAAGATTACGGCGATGAGAATGCCCCGAACTCCGTTCCCGGGGGCGGCGGAATTCCCAAGTCCGCGCTCGCCAACGTAGTCGTTTCCAGCTTCAACAATCTCGGCAGCGTGGAGCGGCGCTTCAAGGAAAATCCCGGCCAGATCGCCGCAATCATCCTGGAACCCATCATGATGAATGTCGGCTTGTGCATGCCGCAGCCCGGTTTTCTGCAGGGCTTGCGGGAAATCGCCACGAAGAACGGTGCGCTGCTGATTTTCGACGAAGTAAAAACCGGGGCGAAGCTGGCCTGGGGCGGCGCGTCCGAATTTTTTGGCGTGAAGCCCGACATGATCTGCCTGGCAAAATCCATCGGCGGGGGAATGCCCCTCGCGGCGTTTGGCGCGAGCCGCGCGGTGATGGATTTGATATCACAGCACAAAGTTTTTCACGGCGGCACGTACAACACCAACCGGGCTGCGATGGCCGCGGGGCTTGCGACATTTCGTGAAGTGCTGACCCGCGAGAACTACGCCCACTTGGACAAGATCAGCAAGAAGTTGGCCGAAGGCTACCGCAAGATCGTGGCGAAAGCCGGATTAGAAGCCTACGTCGTCAGCGCGGGCGTGAACGGCGCGCTGATGCTCTATCCGCAGGAGATACGCAACTATCGCGACTGGACAAAGGTTGACGTTGATCTCTGGCGTCAGTACTGGTTCGCGATGGTCAATCGCGGTGTCCTCGCGCAGCCTTACTGGTGGGATGAACAGTGGACCATCTCCGTCCAGCATACGGAGGCGGATATCGACAAGCACCTCGCGGTATTCGAAGAAGTCGCACCCGCTCTCGCGAAAACGCAGCAAGAACGCGGCGCAAAGTTTGTCGGCGCAGCGGGCCACTAGAGAAGGGCTTCACGAGATTCAGGAGAGATCACAGTTGGCGAACGAGGTCATCACGGAGCCCGCAGCGTCCGGGACAGTGGAAGCTCCCCACCTGCGGCGGGTCCTGGGCCGGAGTGACCTCGTCCTTCTTTTCGTTGTTGCTGTTTTTAACCTGAACGTTTTGCCGTCCATCGCGGCGAATGGCGGGGTCACGATCTGGTTGTGGCTGACTTCTTTGGCACTTTTCTTCTGGCCGCAAGGTATTGCGGTGATCGAGCTCGCCCATCGCTTTCCCGGAGAAGGGGGCGTTTATTTGTGGGCCAAGGAAGTTTTTGGCGACTTCCACGGCTTCTTGTCCGGCTGGTGCTATTGGACCAACAACATGATGTATGTTCCGACCATCATGTTGTATTTCGTTGGCGTCTCCGTGTTCGTTCTGGGGCCCGGCCATGAACACCTTGCGGACAGTCGCACCTTTGCGCTGACCGCTTCGCTGATTCTTCTCGCGGTGCTGGTGGTGATGAACATCCTGGGGCTGGGCGTCGGCAAGTGGATCAACAATCTGGGCGGAATCGGAACCGGCGTGGCGGCTGCCTTATTGATCGGGCTCGGACTGGTCGTATTTCTCAAGTTTGGAACCACAATAACCTCCGCGGATTTCCGCTTTCCCGCGAACCCACGTTTTGTTTTTAACGCTTTCGGTGTGATTTGCTTCGGCTTGGTAGGACTTGAACTCGCCTCCGTCATGGGCGACGAAATTCAGGATCCGAAGCGCACTTTGCCCGGGGCAGTCGCCTGTGGCGGGATTCTTTCCGGCGCGCTGTATATCGGCGCGACCCTAACCTTGCTCGTCGCGGTGAGCCGAAACGAGATCAGCGTGCTTCAAGGCATCGTGCAAGCGGTAAGCCACATGGCGGCGCGGGTGAATGTGGGATGGATTGTCGTTCCGTTCGCATTCCTGTTGAGTATCTCGATTGCGGGGATCGGCTCGGCGTGGCTGGGCGGGTCGGCGCGCATTCCGTTTGTCGCCGGCCTCGATTCCTACATGCCTTCCTGGATGGGCAAAATCCATCCCAAATATAGAACGCCATATGTGGCATTGATCGTGCATGCGGTTGTCTCGCTTGTTTTGGTGGTGATTAACTTTACGTTTACCGGCGCGGGGGTTCAGGAGACGTTTCAAAAACTGCTTTCTCTCGCGGTTGTTTTACAGCTGATTCCTTTCCTCTACATCTTTGGGGCCCTGTTGAAAATCGCCATGGATGAGCCATTCCGAAAAGGTCGTTACTCCCGCAGGACTCTGCTGCTATCCGGCGCGAGCGGCATACTCACGACCGCACTTGGAATTGCCCTGGCCTTTTTCCCCGCGCAGCAGATTACTTCGATCTTTTCGTATGAGGTGTGGATGTTCAGCGGAACGCTGGCGTTTATCGGCCTTGCAGCGTTCTTCTTTTTTGTTTACGGCAGGCGCAAAGCCGCGCGGAGGCTTGCGGCGGCGCCGGTGGCATGAGAATCCTTGTTAACGATCAAGCGCGGTGGGTCGCCCGCGCGTCAGTGAATTTGGGAGGCGGTTATGTCAAGCAGTGCACAACCAAGCGTTCGTACCTATAAGAATTATATCAATGGGCAGTGGGTCTCAAGCGCTTCGGGCAAGACGTTTCCCGTCTATGACCCTTCGACTGAGGAGATCATCGCCCAGGTTGCGGCCTCGGAGAGCGCCGACGTCGATCGCGCCGTGAAAGCTGCACGTGCCGCCTTCGATTCCGGCCCATGGGCGAAAATTACGGCGCAGGATCGCGGGCGAATCCTTTTTAAGCTGGCGGAAAAGGTCCGGCAGAATGCCGCGATGCTTGCCGAAATCGAGTGTCGCAATACAGGCAAGCCTATCGTCGAAGCCGAATACGACATCGCCGACGTGGCGACATGCTTTGAATATTATGGCGGCCTGGCCAACAAGATTATGGGCAACGTGATGCCCGTGCCCGCAAACGCCCTCAGCTTTACCTTGCGCGAGCCTGTCGGGGTCGCTGGGCAAATCATTCCGTGGAACTATCCGCTGATGATGGCCGCATGGAAGTTGGGGCCGGCGATCGCGGCAGGTTGTGCGTGCATCCTCAAGCCCGCGGAGCAGACGCCCCTCACGGCGCTGGAATTCGCCAGCTGGTTCGAGGAAGCCGGTCTTCCGCCCGGCGTGGTCAACGTCATCAACGGACACGGCGAAACGTGCGGCGCCGCATTGGTGGCGCATCCCGGAGTCGACAAGATCGCTTTCACCGGTAGCGCCGCGGTCGGCAAAATTATTGTGAAGAGCGCCGCGGACACCTTGAAGCGCGTGACTCTCGAGCTGGGCGGCAAGTCGCCCAACGTTTTCTTTGCCGACGCTGACTGGGAAGCGGCCGTGGACGGCGCGCTCTTCGGCGTGTTCATTAACCAGGGCGAGGTGTGCTCTGCGGGGAGCCGCATTCTCGTTGAGAAGAAGATCTACACAAAATTTGTCGAGGCCATGACGGAAAAGGCCAAGCGCATCAAGCTCGGCCCGCCTCTCGAGCGCGAAACGAAAATGGGACCCCTGGTCAGTAAGGAGCAATACGACCGGGTCAGCTCTTATCTCGAAGTCGGTAAGAAGGAAGCCAAGATCGCCATCGGTGGCGGACGGCCAAAGCAGTTCGGGAAAGGTTTTTACGTGGAGCCGACGATTTTTTATGACGTCGACAACAGCGCCCGCATCGCGCGGGAGGAAATCTTTGGTCCCGTGGCTTCGGTGATCCCGTTCGAAGACGAAGGCGCGGCGATCCGCATCGCCAACGACACGCCCTACGGCCTCGCCGGCGCCGTTTGGACGCGCGACATTTATAAGGCCTTCCGCGTCGTGAAGTCGCTGCGCGCAGGCATCATCTGGGTGAATCACATGCAGCCGACATACGTGGAAGCTCCTTGGGGCGGATACAAACAATCCGGGTTCGGCCGCGAACTCGGCCCTTGGGGACTGGAAGAATATCTCGAAACCAAACAGGTGTACGTCAATCTCGACGAAACGCCGATTGGCTGGTATTAGAAATTCAACGAAGGAACAAAAAAATGCCTACTATTCAAATTCGTACGGAAATTCCCGGACCGAAGTCGCGTGCCCTGATGGCAAGGCGCGAAGCCGCGGTCCCTCGGGGCCCTGCGCACGCGACGCCTATCTTCGCCGCGCGCGCGGAAGGGGCGGTCATTGAGGACGTCGACGGCAACCGATACATCGATTTCGCCGGCGGCATCGGGTGCCTGAACTTTGGCCACCGTGCGCCGCGCGTTCTTTCGGCAGTACGCGATCAACTCGACAAATTTTTGCACGTTTGTTTTAGTGTCACGCCCTACGAAGGGTATATCGCGGTCGCGGAAAAATTGAACGCGCTTACGCCGGGCAGGTTCGCCAAAAAGACCTTGCTTGTGAACTCCGGCGCGGAAGCCGTCGAAAATGCCATCAAGATCGCCCGGGCCTTCACCAAGCGGCCGGCAGTCATCTGTTTTGAAGACGCCTTTCACGGACGCACCCTGCTGGCCATGTCGCTGACGAGCAAGACGCATCCCTACAAAGCCGGCTTCGAGCCATTCGCCAGCGATGTTTACCGGATTCCCTTTGCTTATCCCTACCGCAACGCGCCCGGGACTTCAGCGGAGGAGTTCGCGCATCTTCTCGAAGATGCGTTCAAGCGCGTGGTGGCTGCAGAATCCGTGGCTGCCGTTATCGTGGAGCCAGTGCTCGGCGAAGGTGGATTTATCGTGCCGCCGAAGGACTACTACCGTCTTCTTCAGGAAATCTGCCGCAAGCATGGAATTTTGTTCATCGCGGACGAAGTGCAATCGGGAATCGGCCGCACGGGAAAATGGTTCGCCTCTGAGCATTTTGGGATCGAGCCGGACCTCACTACCTCGGCGAAGTCTCTCGGTGGGGGATTCCCCCTCGCGGCGGTCACCGGCAGGGCGGAAATCATGGACGCATCCGGCATCGGGAGCCTCGGTGGCACCTTCGGCGGAAACCCAGTCTCTTGCGCCGCCGCACTTGCCGCGCTAGAGACGATTGAAAAGGACGGTCTGCTGGCGCGTTCCACCGCCATCGGTAAGCGGTTTGAAGAACGCGCCCGCGCTTGGCAGCGGAAGTGGCCGCTGATCGGTGAAGTCCGCGGCCTCGGCGGGATGTGCGCGATCGAGCTCGTTCGCGACACACAAACGCGCGAGCCGGCCGATACAGAGACGAAAGAGATAGCGCGGTTCTGCTACGAGCACGGCCTCATCACCATTACCGCCGGAACGCTCAACAACGTGATGCGCATCCTCGTGCCGCTCGTCGTCACGGATGAGCAGTTCGACGAAGGCCTTGGCGTGCTCGAGGCCGCGATTGCTGCGGTTGCGGAGCGCAAGCACGCGGCGATGTCTCACGCATAGCTTATAATCTCTTTGAGGAGTTTCTGTTCCTGGCAGAATCCGGCCCGGTTCGCGTCGGAAGGGCCTCGGCCCCGCCGGAACTAATTACAATTTCTTCCATGGCCTGTCTCGCGGCCGCCCAAGAGGTTCACTTACAAAAACGAACATGCCTATAGCGATTGAAACACCCGAAGTCGGTTTTTATCTGGATGGCAACTGGCACACGTCGGGAGAGCGCATCGAAATCTATTCTCCCGGGACTCACCTACTAGTCGGTTGTACTTATCGCGCCACCGGCGCTCATGCGGAAGCCGCCATAGTTGCCGCCGTTCGCGCATTTGAAACCACGCGCAGGATGAGCGGCTTTGACCGCCAGCGAATCCTTCGATCCATCTCTCAGGGCATCGAAAAGCATCGGGAAGAGTTTGCGCGCCTGGTGGCGCTCGAGGCCGGCAAGCCGCTCAAGGCTTCCCGCGTCGAAGTGGACCGCGCGATTTTCACATTTGGGGTCGCAGCGGAAGAGGCCGTGCGCATCGGCGGCGAGTATCTGCCGCTCGACTGGCAGGCCGCCACTGCCGGACGATGGGGCATTGTGCGCCGTTTTCCGCTTGGACCCATCACAGCGATCACTCCTTTCAATTTCCCGATCAATCTCGTCGCGCACAAAGTGGCTCCCGCCATTGCCGCAGGTTGCACGATCGTCTTAAAACCCGCGCCGCAGACGCCGCTCACTTCACTGCGCCTTGCCCAAATCATCGAGGATGCGGGGTGGCCGGCGGGCGCTTTGAATGTGCTTCCTCTTTCGAATGAAGACGCGGCAAAGCTAGTGACCGACGACCGCATAAAACTTCTCAGTTTCACGGGGAGCACCTCTGTGGGCTGGGCGCTCAAGCAGATGGCCAGGAAGAAGCGCGTGGTGCTGGAGCTTGGCGGAAATGCAGGGGTAGTTGTATGCGGCGACGCAAATCTCGAGTACGCCGCCGAACGCTGCGTTGCCGGAGGTTTCGGCTATTCCGGGCAGGCCTGCGTTTCCGTTCAACGCATTCTTGTCGAAGGGGACGCTTACGACAAATTTGTCGCTGCTCTTGTCCCCCGTGTGCAGAAACTCAAGGTCGGCGATGTTCTTGACGAATCGACCGATGTCGGTCCCCTCATCAACGAGGGCGCAGCGCGGCGCAATGAGGAATGGATCGCGGAAGCCGTGCGCGGCGGCGCGAAAGTTCTCTGTGGAGGGGAGCGCCGCGGTTCCGCGATCACGCCCACCGTTCTGACCAATACGCGGCCCGACATGCGCGTGAACTGCATGGAAATCTTTGGGCCGGTCGTTACCGTCGAGAAATTCTCCGATTACGGTGAAGCGCTTGCTGCTGTCAATCGCTCCGAGTTTGGATTGCAGGCAGGCCTCTTCACCCGCGATTTCACGCGCATCATTCACGCATTCGAAACGCTCGAGGTGGGCGGCCTTATGGTCGGTGAAATTCCGACATTTCGTATCGACCACATGCCCTATGGCGGCGTGAAAGACTCCGGTTTTGGCCGCGAGGGATTGCGCTACTCTATCGAAGAGATGACGGAGCCGAAACTCCTGGCCATCAATCCCTCCGGGGTTTAGCTCATCAAAATAAAATAACGGATCTGGACTGCGGTCTTACTCGCTGTACGCAAGACCGCAGCCCCGTTCGAGCCCGTTCAGGATTGCTTGTTAATGTCGTCTTTTGCCTCGAGCCGCTTCAGAAGCGGCGCCAAAAACGGCTTCTGCTGGTCGGGTGCGCCGTCGATGGACAATTTCATCTCTTTCACCGCATTCGTGAAGTCGCCCGTCTTCGAATATACCCGGGCCATCCCTACGTGGGAGATCCAGTGGTTGGGATACTTTTTCCCGTCCAGCTTATAGAGTTCGAACGGTTTATCTTGCTGGCCTTGCCGTTGCAGTCCGCGCGCATACACGTACAGTTGAATGGCATCGGCCTTGTCAATGGCCCGCGCGAGTGTGGCCGCGGCTTCGTCCTTGCGCCCTAGGGCATCCAGTACTCGCGATTTCGTTTCGAGATTATCGAAACGTTCCTCGTTTTGGATCGATTGGTCGCTCCACTTCAGCGCTTGCTGGAGCTCATAATTGTTGTCCAAGCACCAGTTCGCAGCCTCGTCGTACCCCGCCCAGGTGAATCCGCCGACGTTGCGGAGTTGGTTTTTGACGGTTTGCAGCACTTGCCCTTTGACGTCCACGGAAATGTGGAAGGGAACAGCCACTTTTTCCCATTGCAGCGTTGCCGCCGCCGAATCCGGCTTTATCTCCTGAAAGGTGTACGTCAGCGCTTCGCGCATTTCGGCCGGTTGGGGTTTCACATTAACGCGCAGAGCGTCCTCCTTTTCGTCGTAACTGAAGCTGCCCCACGACGTCGAATTCTTTGAAAAGATAATCGTCCACTGGTCCGCGCCGGGAATCGTGTGAAGACCATACGTCCCCGCTGGCAGCGGGTGCCCTTCGACCGAGACACCGTCGCTGAACGAAATCGTCGTGTTTTCGTTAGCCCCGGCTCGCCACACCTTTCCGTATGGCACCTGCTTGTCCCAGATCGGCCGCCCTCCGACGAGTGGCGCGTGATAGACAATCGTCACGTCGGTCAGTCCAATCCGCTGCGTAACGCTGGCCCGTTGACTTACTCTCGGCAGATTCAGCTCCGTCGGCTGGCTGCCGTTCTTGAACTGCGCACTTGCACTTCCTGCTAAACAGCCGAATCCCACCAACAAACAAAATGACACCCCGTAGATCTTGCGCATGGGCGCACCTTCCTTCCTGATTGCTTTAACGCGGGTTCGACCGACCCGTTTCCAAGGTTTGCCACCACATTCGCTCGCATAGACGTCTGCTGCCGCGAGGCGTAAGCACGTTTCCGCCTGGACGGAAGGCTGGCGTATAGTCAATTTAGGAGTCGCGGCATCGAATAAGGGCAATCCTAAATCTAAATCCAAGGTTACCTACGGGAATTTATGTCCACGGAACAGACACCCGCCACTCCCAAGAAAGCCGGCAAGCCAAAGTTTTCCTGGAAGCTATTGCCCGACGTATGGGCCCTGATCAAGCCTCGGCGGGGCATCCTTGCCGTGGGCTTCGTTCTAATGGCCATCAACCGCGTTTCCGGCCTGATTCTTCCCGCCACCACAAAGTATCTGGTCGACAACGTTTTCTTGAAGCATCAGGCGCGCCTCCTCACGCCGATCGTGGGAATTGTGCTTCTGGCCACCGCCATCCAGGGCGTGACCTCGTTCACGCTCACACAGTTGCTGTCTAAATCCGCGCAAAGAATGATCACCGAGCTTCGCCGCAAGGTGCAGGCGCACATCGGCCGGCTATCCATATCGTTTTACGACGCCAATAAAACCGGCGCACTCGTCTCGCGCATCATGTCGGACGTGGAAGGCGTGCGGAACCTGGTCGGCACGGGCCTGGTGGAATTGGTTGGCGGGCTCATGACTGCCCTGATTGCCCTCGTATACCTTCTGCGGACCAGCGTAAGCATGACGCTCGTGGCCTTTGGCGTTTTGCTGGCGTTTGGCGGCGCGCTGAACAAAGCGTTTGCTACGATCCGGCCAATCTTCCGTGCGCGGTCCAAGATCACAGCGGAAGTCACGGGGCGGCTGACGGAATCACTCGGCGGTGTGCGCGTGGTGAAGGGCTATCACGCGGAAGCACGAGAAGAAAAAGTCTTCGCCGCTGGCGTGCAAAGATTGCTCGACAATGTTCTTAAAACGCTGACTGCCACGTCGGTGATGGGTCTCTCGGCGGCCGTTCTTATGGGCATCGTGAGTGCCCTCATTATGCAGATCGGCGGTCGCAAGGTAGTTTCGGGCGAAATAACTCCCGGCACGTTTCTGACATATACCGTCTTTCTTGGTTTCCTCATCGCGCCTATTTTTCAGATCGTTGCGATCGGAACCCAAATCACCGAAGCCCTTGCGGGACTCGAGCGTACCAAGGAAATCCTCAACGAAAGGCCGGAAGACGAACTCCCCGGGCGCACGGTCCATATGGAGCGGATCAACGGCCAAGTCGCATTCGAAGATGTAAATTTCTCTTACGATTCTGGCAAGCAGGTTCTGTTCGATGTCGGTTTCGAATCGCAACCGGGCACTGTGACTGCCCTGGTGGGTCCTTCTGGCGCGGGAAAATCCACCATCATCGGACTGATCGCGGCGTTCTACACACCGTCACGGGGCCGCGTTCTCGTCGACGGCATCGATCTCGCCCACGTGCGTCTCGATTCCTACCGCACGCAGCTCGGCGTCGTGCTGCAGGAGACCTTCCTCTTCGACGGAACGATTCGCGAAAACGTCGCCTTCGCGCGTCCGGAAGCCAGCGAAGAGGACATTCTTGCGGCCTGCCAAATCGCCCGCGTCGACGAATTCGCCGAAACCTTCGAGAAAAAGTACGACACCGTCGTTGGGGAACGCGGCGTACGGCTTTCCGGCGGTCAAAAGCAGCGTGTCTCCATCGCCCGCGCCATTCTAGCCGATCCGCGCATCCTCATTCTCGACGAAGCCACCTCCAGCCTCGATTCCGAATCCGAAGCGCTCATTCAGGAGGGGCTGCGTTACCTGATGCGTGGTCGCACAACCTTCGTCATCGCGCACCGCCTCTCCACCATCCGGCGCGCCGATCAGATTTTGGTCGTCGAGGCCGGCCGCATCATCGAGCGCGGCACGCATCAATCGCTCTATGCCGCTGGCGGCCGTTACTTCGACCTCTACACAAAGCAGCACGGCATCGAGACAAATCTCTTTCTCGCCCCCGGTGAAGGCGATGCACTACAGGAGGAAGCCGCCGCCCAACGAGAAGCGTCGCCTGACAATCAGGGCGACGGCGGGCTCTCCGGCGCGATCCGCATGATTCGCAGCCAGGACCGCGGCTGAACTATTCTAGGAAAGTTCTATGATCACGAGGGACACATCATCAGTGGCAGGGCCGTCTCGCCAAGCCGCCACGCGATTAAGAATTTGCTGCTTCATTTCTGGCAGAGGCAGGCCGGAAACGCCACGGACAATTTCCGCGAGGCCATCGATACCTAGCATTTCGCGACGGGAATTGAAATTTTCAGTCAAGCCGTCGGTGTAGATCACTAAGCGGTCGCCTGCCTGCACGGGGGTTTCAATGGCCGCGCCGGCCTCCACGGCATTTTCGAATAGGCCGAGAATCATGCTTTTCGATTCCAAAAGCTGCGGAGACTCACCTCGGCGAATAATCATCGCTGGCGGGTGCCCTGCGCCGGCAAATCGAAGCAAACGGCAACTACGATCGAACCGTGCCGCAGCCATCGTGAAGTAAAATGCGGAACTCGCCAGGTTTTGCACGACGAAATGATTCAGATGTTGCAGCATGGATCCGAGCTCGGTGCCGCGCTCGATATGGGCCATGGTTTCCGAGTAGATGCGGTTTGCGACAAGCGCGGAGCTTATGCCGTGCCCGGACACGTCGCAAACCAGTACGTCCAGGCAGTCGTCGCGGGGAATCACGAGGCCGTAATCTCCCCCAATTGACCAGACCGGTTGATAATATGTTTCGACGAAAACGCTTCCCCATCTAAGGCTCTTCGGTGCCAGACTTTGCTGGACACGTTCCGCAAGCATGAGCTCTTCTTCGATTTGACGCTGGCGTGCCAATAGTAATAAGTTGGCCTCGCGCAGATCCATCTCGGCGCGCTTCTGTTCGCTTATGTCCGTGGCGGTGACCACTCCAAATGCGCCGCCCTCCGGATCATGTATTTGGCGGGATGTGACCACGACGGGCAAGCGGCCGCCCCCGGCTTGCGGAACATAAAACTCATAGCGTGCTTGTCCCCCGGTTTCCCGGCGCCCAATCAACTCGCGCAATTTCGGCACGTCCTCGGGCGGGTACAAGTCCGTTACTGTTCGGCCTAGAAGGTCTTCGGCCCGTAGTTGGATCATGTCCAGAAAAACAGAGTTTGCGAAAACGATTCGCCGTTGGCTGTCATTAAGAATGACGCCTTGGTTAAGCGTCTCGAGGATGGTTCCGATTTGATCGAGCCATGCCTGTTCAGATGACCCCAAGAATCCCTCCCCGCGCAGGCTGACTACTTTGACGGACGCGAAGTAAAATATTCGTCCAGACTGGCGCGGATTTCGCTTACAGCGCGTTGGGTGTTCTTGTCGATAGCGGCAACGACGGCCGAGATATCCTTGCTGCTCACCGGTTCATCGTGCGAGTAGTAGTGCGTCCAAACCGTGCTTCCAGTTTTCATGTCGCGAAGCTCCAAATCCAGCGAGACGCGAGCCAGAATGGAACCCCCAGAAACCTCCCTAAAGTCGAACAGGGTGCCGTGCAGGAGGAAATCGCCACTTCGTTCGCTGCTCAAGGAGTAGATCCCAGCGTAATGGCCGCTTACGCGCAGCTCGCGTAAAAGCATTTGCTCGATCATTTCCGTAGGAGGTTCGGCCCAACGCTGATACTCGTAGGTGCCCATTTGTTCGCCATTGGTGCCGTAAACGATGCGGTCTTCCCGATAGAGATGAGATGCTTTGAGGCGTCCAATGAGCAGGGTGATGGGCAGCGGATCGGATGCTTTGGCCGAGGCGAGATCATTGGGCGGTTCAAGTTCGTAATATTTGGACGGCCGGGCGGCGCCACAACCCGCGACAAACAAAACCGCGGTCAGCAGAAGCGCGGTGAGGACGATCCCGCCGGTTCCGAAGAGATTTCGCGGGCGCTTCCGATAGCGTTGATGACTTTTGACCTGAACGACACGCAATTTTGTTTTGCTCACTGGGGTTCCCCCGGTTTATGCTCGCGCGGGGCGCTCGAGCGAATCAGTGTGTAAGGCCTGGTCTTGATGGTGTTGGTAAATTCTCTGAGGTTTTCCGTCACGTGCCGAAGGTTTTCCAGCAACTCGTCAATGTTTTCCGCGTTCACGTCCAACGTCTGATCAAGACGCCCGGTAAGATCCGTTACATTTCCCAATGATTTACGCAGCTCAATAACAGCCTTGCGAACATCGGCGCGATTTTCTCCGACCATCGAATCGATATGGTCGAGGGCTTGGTTTGCTTCGTTGGAGGTTTTCCGCAGGTCCTGAATCAGCGGGTCCAACTTCTGGCTGAGCTCATCTACGTGCTTAAGCGTGGATCGGATTTGCGGCCGATTTTCCTCAATCATTCCCCGCGTATTTGCAAGCGTGGCGCTGAGATTGGAACGATTTTGCGGGCTGAGCAGGTCGTTCATGCGATCTACCGTTGTTTTCAGCTCTGTTGCGCGGTCATTCAGTGTTCCGAGAAGCCGCCGGGCGTTCGGCGCGATGTCGTTAATCTCTTGAGTAATGGCGTTGAAATCGACGTACGGATCCGAGGGCAAGAGCGAGCCTGTGGGCGCAACCGTCGATCCCGCGCTACCGGGGTAAATCTCCACATGGTTGTCGCCGAGGGGGCTCATGCTCATGATCTTGACGTGGCTATCGGTTTTGACCGGCAGATCCGATTGCACGTTGAAAGTGATCTCGACGCGGGACGCATCTTTGGGATCGATTCGCAATTGTTGCACCGTGCCGACTTTGGGGCCGCCGGCGTATCGCACCGTGGAACCAGGTTCGACTCCGCCAGCGAAAGAGAAGTACGCGTGATACGTCTTGACCGTTCGGCCGACCGCCCCGCTGATGGCGAAAACAGTGCCAATTAGCAGTGCGACGGCGACAATTACAAAAAGTCCTACAACAGCCTGTTCGCGTCTTTCCTTCATGAGGCCCCCTTAGTCCGCGCCACGCCAGGACTGGTGTGGCGGCGGTCTTCCGTCAGCATCTGGAGATAGTCCAATTCCTGCTCCACCGCGGGTTCTGCCACGCGATCGAAGAATTGGCGGACACGTGGCTGCTCGCTCGACCGCATTTCCCCGGTGGGACCAATCGCTACGACGTTCCCTTTATCGATCAGGACCATGCGATCCGCGATAAGGAAAGCGCTGGCTAACTCATGGGTGACTACGATGATGGTCATGTGAAACGCTTTCTTCAGCTCCAGGATCAATTGATCGATGCCGGCGGCGATGATCGGGTCGAGTCCCGCGGAAGGTTCGTCGAAGAAAAGTATTTCGGGGTCCATTGCGAGAGCGCGCGCCACTGCGGCGCGTTTCTTCATCCCGCCGCTCAATTGCGAGGGCATGTAATCTTCAAATCCTGACAGCCCGACCTGGTCCAGCTTCAAGCGCACAATAATCTCGATTGTCGAAGCCTCAAGCTTGGTATGCTCGCGGAGTGGGAGTGCGACGTTTTCACCCACGGTCATTGAACCGAACAGCGCCCCGCCTTGAAAAGACATCCCGACCTTCTTGCGGATGTCATCCAATTCCGCGGAGGAAATGGTGGCGATGTCGCGGCCTCTGATCCAGATTTGCCCCTGACTAGGTCTCTCGAGGCCCACAAGAGTACGTAGAAGCGTACTCTTACCGGAGCCCGAGCCTCCAAGAATCACCAGGGTTTCGCCGCGCTGCACGTCAAAGTTGATGCCGTGAAGAATCTCACGCTCGCCGTATTGTACGCGGAGGTCGCGCAGGGAGATCATCGAGCCTGTCTGCTGCGTATCTTGAATCACTGATTCCACGGCTAAGCTCTCCCAAACCGCTAGCGGCCACTAACAAAGAAAAACAGAGCGGTGAAAACCAGATCGACAACGATCACCAGGAATATCGACATGACGACTGCCCTGGTGGTTGAGCGCCCGACCTCTTCCGCGCCGGCTCCCGTCGAAAGGCCTTCGTAGCACCCAACCGCGGTGATGGTCATGCCAAACATCACGCTCTTGATGAGTCCGGTGGTGACGTCGCGTAAGAAGAGTGAGTCGATCGATGCCTGAATGTAGCGAACAAACGTGAAATCAGCCTGAGCCACGCCGAAAAAAGAGCCTCCGAGAATCCCCATGGCGTTCGCCCAGATAGTGAGGCACGGGAGCATAAGAGTCATGGCCAGGAATTTTGGCGTCACCAGGAAGTGGACCGGATCGATGGCCATCGTCTCCAGCGCGTCAATCTCTTCGGTCACTTTCATGGTTCCGATTTCCGCGGCAAACGCCGAGCCAGACCGCCCTATAACCAGAATCGCGGTGATAAGCGGCCCAAGCTCACGCGTCATCGAGAGGGCCACGGCGGTTGCGACATAACTGATGGCGCCGAATCTTCGAAGTTCGTAAGCGGCTTGAAGAGCCAAAATCAATCCGATGAAAAACGTAATGAGGGAAAGAATCGGCAACGCTCGAACGCCCACAGCCATCGCTTGCGACACGGCGCTCTGCAACCGGAGACGTTTTCCGCGGAATGGCCCAAGGAACGTGAAATAAGCGGCGCGTCCACCGAGTGACGCAAGGGCGCCGACATAGCCGAGGCTATTAAGAACGGCGCCGCCAACCTGAGAGGTTATTTCCACGGTGAACTCATGAATTCAACTGGCGCGCATTTTCGGTAACATCAGGACGCGAGCGCTTGCTCTTCGGTGTCGTATATTTCAAAGACTCTCACGAGTCTTGACAACTGGAGCACTTCGCGGGCAATGGTGCTGAGTCCATACAGCATAAAACGCGCCCCTGTATCGCGAGAAGCTTTAAGGCCCTCCACAAGGGAAGCCACGCCAGAGCTGTCGATATATCGTACTTCCTTCAAATTGAGGGCCACTCGGGGGATGCGATTCTCCCTCAATTCGCGGAGCAACGCCTTCCGCACTTCCGGAGAACTAGATAGATCGATATCACCGGATACGTCAAGAATTGTCGTTTTGTCAATTCGCCGCACGGAGATCTGCACGTTCATCTCTCCTTTAGTGGCCTGGGGTCGAAGCCCGAGGCTGAAGGTATTTCACGAGGCGCAGCTGATTCGCGCCGTTTGCCCTGGTGAATTCCATGCTATCTATACTTTGCCGGATATAATGTAACCCCAATCCGCCTGGCCTAACTTCCCCTAATGGACGCCCCCGCATTTTTTCTGGATCCGCCGGTGCGCCCTGATCTTTAAGGATAATTTCCAGGCCCTCGCCGTGTTCACCCTCGCCTGCCCGTTGTGCCCGGTAGCAAGCCAGCTCGATCGGCTGATCCCGCTGATTGCCATAAGCATGGCGAATGATATTGGTTAAAGCTTCATCGACGGCACGAGTGACCGACCGGCACTCGGATGCAGGAAATCCCATTTTTTCCGTAAGCTTCTCCATCGCACCACGCACTGCGCAGAGCATTTCCGGGTTACTCTGCAACTCGAGCTTTAAGAGCATTTCGTGGCGCTTCAATGTAAAGAACTTCCTTTCCGTTTAACGCGCATGTCGAAATCAGACTGGTCACCTGGGCTTTACCGAAGGGCTCATTCCCAAGCACCAAGAAGAGAACCCGGTAACGATGGACAAAAGGCGGGGTATATGTCAAGTCGATAGGCCGGAATCTCTCCTCGGCTATCGTCTTGAAGCGTTCCAAAACTTCCGCGCGATTGTCCCAAATCATTATAAAATTGGAGCGTTAGAAAACGTGGGGCCCGTAGCTCAGCGGTTAGAGCAGCGGACTCATAATCCGTTGGTCCCAGGTTCAAATCCTGGCGGGCCCACCAACTGTAGCATGCGCTTCTGCACGGGCGGGACTCTTCAGCCTCTATCCCCAACGCCTTTTAGGGCGAGACTGCCGCACGGAGCAGCAAGACTTGGCAGGATCCTTATGCGCGAGCGCGGCCTGCCTGTGTCTTTTCGCGGCGGAAATCCGGCGCGGAGACTTCTACCGCGCGGCACATCTCGAATAGTCGCGAGCGCATCCGTTCACTGATTCGATCAGCGAGGGTCTCTTTTCGCGTCACGACTCGCTTTCCGCTAGGCAATACAGCTTCCTTCTCTTCAGTGGCGTCGAGGTAGTTGGTTGTAATAAGGGTGCAGCGGGGGTGGCTTAAATCCCGCGAACCCTCGATATATCTTGTGTTGAGAATATATCCGACAGTGTCTCGAACCCAATCAGAAGGTTTGATACAGCCTAGATCGTCTATTACAAGAACTTCGACTGAGAGAATTGGAGCAAGAAGGCGCATTTCAGTCGCTTCGGTTTCAGTGCTGTAACTCTGTTGGATCTCTCTTAATAGAGCGCCATATTCGCAAAAATAGCCGCTGTGACCACGTCTGATTAATTCCTTTAGGGCAGCAATCGCGAGATGCGTCTTTCCAACACCGGAGTTGCCCATAAACAGGAGTCCAGCCTGGTCACTGCCCGGATAGTCACGAACGAAGGACTGGGCGAAAAGTTTGGCTCGTTTCAAGGATTCAGCCTGCTGCGACGTGTAAATCTTGCCGTCGGCCAGATCGGTTTCGTAGCTCTCAAAATCGCAATGCTCGTAGCGCTTCGGAATTCGCGCGCGCTCCATTACCCTCGTCGCGCGCTCTTGCATTCCGCAGTCGCATGCCACAGCCACGCTGCCTGCCGCTCCATCGGGCCGCGGCACCAGCTTCCATCCTGTTCCCCTGCATAGCGGACAATTCTCAAGGGCCATTTTAGTGGCGCAGGGCGAAATCCTCGCAACCCCGCAGCTATTCTCCGTCAGCACAGGATACGAGGCTGTAGGTTGCACGGCAAGGTGTGATCTTTGGGAAAGCTGTGGTAGGCAGGAGTCGGGCAGGTACCATTCTGCGCGTGTCTTGTCAGTCTGGAAGACAACTACTTTCGGGCTTGTCAGGCAGGTATTACGATGAGCTTCGCACTACCCGTGGCGTCGCGCGAACGATCGCGTGCCGCGTCGGTTTTTCCAGGGCGCGTGATGCCACGCGCGACAGCTCCTGCTGTACGACCTGCGCGAACTCCGTCATTTGCCGCTCCATTTCGATCATCTTTTCGCGCATATTCAAAATGATCTCTACGCCAGCGAGGTTCACACCCATATCGCGCGCCAAGGAAAGGATGACGTCGAGGCGCTCGAGGTCGCTGTCGGTGTACAACCGCGTGTTTCCTTGCGAGCGCGATGGCTTCAACAGCCCCACACGCTCGTACAGCCTCAGCGTCTGCGGATGCAGCTTATAAAGCTCCGCAACCGCGCTAATCATGTAGCCCGCTTTAGCCCGCTTTTTTCCTCGTGGCGACATACTTACACGCCTGCCTTGCTGAACAGATCTTTTCGCGGATCCGAAGGCGCCACGCTTTCCAGTTCCTTCATCAAATTGCGCACGCGCTCGTCCGTGGGCTCCGGCACCACAACTTGAATCTCGACATACTGATCGCCACGCGCCCCGTGACGCGCGCTGGCCACGCCTTTTTCGCGCAGCCGAAGGTTTTTCCGCTGTTGGTGCCCGGCGGGATCCGCACGATGGATCGCCCGTCAATCGTCGGCACTTCAATCTTCGCCCCGAGCGTGGCCTCGCTGACCGTTACTGGCACCTTGGTGTACAAATCGTCGCCACGCCGTTCGAAAACAGTGTGAGGCCGCACTTCCACCCGCAGGTACAAATCGCCGGCCGGAGCGCCCAAGGTTCCCGCGTTCCCCTTTCCGGGCACTCGCACGCGTGAGCCGTTCGCCACCCCCGCGGGAATCCGCACGTCAATCGTCTCCGTGCGTCTCACGCGGCCTTCGCCGCCGCAATTCTTGCACGACGTGCGTAGCTTGCCCGTTCCTCCGCAACGTGAACATGGCACGTTAAAGCGCATCTTGCCGGCGACTTGTTGGTTTGTTCCCGTGCCGCCGCAGGCCGAGCACGTCTGCGGGGTACCAACCGCGCCGGTGCCTTTGCACGTCTCGCAGGAGTCGAGGCGCGTGATGGTAATCTTTTTCACCGCGCCGCGCACGGCGTCCCAGAAATCGATCTCAATTTGGTATTCGAGATCGTTGCCCGGCTCATGTTCGGGCTCCATCTCAGTCCCGCGGCCGCCGCGGAAAAATTGGCTGAAGAGGTCGCGGAAGTTTCCGCCACTTGTGCCCGCTCCTCCTCCGAAATCAAACCCGCCAAAATCGAAATTCACACCCGCGTCACCGGCATTCGGACCAGCCCCAGCATCAGTCCCCGGGAGGTTATCGCTGTAAAAGCCGTGCTGGTCGTACATCTGCCTCTTCTTGGCGTCGGAAAGGACGTCGTACGCTTCCTGAAGCTGCTTGAACTTTTCCTCCGACGATTTGTCGCTGGGATTGAGGTCGGGGTGGTATTTGCGGGCGAGTTTGCGGAACGCCGAGCGAATGTCTTTGGCGCTCGCTTTCCGTGCAACTCCCAGCAGTTCGTAATAATCCTGTTTTGCTGTTGTCGGCATGTTTATGCTGAGGAAGTGCTCGTAGGGGCGCGGCCTGCTGCGCCCCTACGTGGCCCGATTTCAATTCGGGCGCTTGGTTTCATCTACGTCCACGTACTCGGCGTCGATGACGTCGCCGGGCTTTCCGCCTTGCCCACCCGCCGTACCGGCGCCTGTGGTCGAGCCGCCGGCCCCCGCGCTGGCAGCGCCTGCCTGTTGAGCGCCTGCTGCCTCATTCGCCTTGTAGAGCAGTTCGGCGATCTTGTGCAAAGAGCGCTCCACGGTTTCCGTAGCTGAACGCAACCGCGCTGTCCCGCCCTCCGTCATGGCCTTCTTGGCGTCTTCGATTGCTGCCTCCGCCGACTTTAGATCGGCATCGGCAATCTTCTCGCGGTTTTCGCGGATCAGTTTCTCCGCCTGGTAGAGGATGCCGTCCAGTCGGTTGCGTGATTCGACCTCTTCCATCCGGCGGCGATCATCTTCGGAATGCGACTCCGCCTCCGTCCGCATCTTCTCGGCCTCTTCCTTGCTTAAGCCGCTGGAGGCGGTGATGGTGATTTTCTGTTCCTTGTTCGTGGCCTTGTCTTTCGCGCTTACGTTCAGGATACCGTTTGCGTCGATATCAAACGCCACCTCGATCTGTGGCGTACCGCGCGGAGCCGGTGGAATGCCATCCAGCTTGAACTTGCCCAGCGAGCGATTGTCGGTAGCAAACTTACGCTCGCCCTGGAGAACGTGGATTTCCACGCCTGGCTGATTGTCCGCCGCCGTCGAATACGTCTCGACCTTGCGCGTCGGGATCGTCGTGTTGCGCGGAATCTGCACGGTCATTACACCGCCCAGCGTTTCAACGCCCAATGAAAGCGGCGTCACGTCCAGCAACAAGATGTCCTTTACTTCACCGCCGAGCACCGCGCCCTGAATTGCCGCGCCCACGGCCACGACTTCATCGGGATTCACGCCCTTGTGCGGTTCTTTCCCGCCGAAGAAGTTGCGTACCAGCGATTGCACCTTTGGGATACGCGTCGAGCCGCCGACCAGTACCACTTCCTGAATGTCGTTCGGCGAAAGCTTCGCGTCCTCGAGCGCCTGCTGCACGGGCTTCATCGAGCGTTCGAGCAGATCGTTCATCAATTGCTCTAGACGTGTCCGCGTGAGCTTGAGCTGCATATGAATTGGCCCGCTCGCGCCCGCGGTTATAAACGGCAGATTAATCTCTGTCTCCATCATCTGCGAGAGTTCGATTTTCGCCTTCTCCGCCGATTCCTTCAGGCGTTGCAACGCCATGCGGTCCTTGCTCAAGTCAATGTTGTTTTCTTTCTTAAATTCGTCGATGAGCCAGTCCACTATCCGGTGGTCGATGTCGTCGCCGCCCAGGTGGGTGTCTCCATTGGTGGATTTCACCTCCACAACGCCACTGCCGACTTCCAGAACCGAAATATCGAACGTGCCCCCTCCAAGGTCATACACAGCGATCGTTTCGTCGCTCTTCTTATCCAATCCATAGGCGAGCGCCGCAGCGGTTGGTTCGTTGATGATGCGTACGACTTCCATGCCGGCGATTTCGCCTGCCTGTTTAGTGGCTTGCCTTTGTGCGTCGTTGAAGTACGCGGGAACGGTGATGACCGCCTTGGTCACCTTTTCTCCAAGAAAATCTTCAGCGGCGGCCTTCAATTTGCCAAGAATCATCGCGGAGATTTCCGGCGGGCTGTACAGCTTGCCGGAAATGTCGACGCGGGCGTCATCATGCGGTCCCTTGACCACTTTGTAGGGAATTCTCCTCATCTCGTCGCCGACTTCGTCGAACCGGCGGCCCATGAAGCGCTTGATGGAATACACGGTGTTTTCAGGATTTGTCACCGCTTGGCGCTTCGCTACTTGCCCCACCAGACGTTCCCCCGTCTTCGTGATGGCCACGACGGAGGGCGTCGTTCGGGCGCCTTCCTGGTTGGGGATCACCACCGGCTCGCCGCCTTGCATTACGGCAACCACCGAGTTTGTCGTCCCCAGGTCAATTCCAATAATCTTGCTCATTGCTGCAACTCCTCCCTAAGCCGAACCCCTAGTCGTATGGAATCTCGCTCGCGTCGATTTGCTGTCCTGTTCGAGCTCCTATGCGAGCCCGGCACAACCAGCTCGGAGGGCAGTATACAAGTTGAGTGTAGCTTTGTCAAGTTTTCTCTTATCGAATATAACTCCAATTTGTTAAGTAGGTTACAGGAGGTCTCCCTCAAATGCCACTCCCTTTGCCTCGCCCACTCCAGACATACCCACCTCGCCTTCTTGCATCCTAACTGTATATGAATCGGAACCCCCAGCCCAAGTCTTCCTGGGGTAGGGCTTACTTTCCCGGCGATTCGCGATAGAATTCATTTTTCGGCGGCGAGGCCGTAGGTCGGTCACAAAGACATCTTGGAGGATCGAGTGAATCGTCGGCGAGTCTTGGCGGGAAGCTTGTTCGCGTTTTTATGCTGCTTATCGTGTGTGCTTCTCGCGAAAGCGGCTGGGCCGCAATCCGTCGGGGGCGTCTCTGATGTCGATCCGCACAAAGCCTTCGGCTCCAAGACCGCTCCGATTACCATGGAAGTTTTCAGCGACTTCCAATGTCCTGCGTGCAAAAGCTTTTACCTCGGCACAAATCGCCAGCTCATGGACAATTACGTGAGCACCGGAAAGATCTTTATGATCCACCGGGATTTCCCTTTGCCGCTACACGCTCATTCGCGCGTGGCAGCGCGCTATGCACGCGCCGCGGCGCAAATCGGGAAAACGGAACCTGTCGAGCAAGCGCTCTTTCAGAACCAGGAAAAATGGGAGCAAACTGGCGACGTGGACGGAACCGTTGCCGCCGTCCTGTCCGCCTCGGAAATCGCGAAGGTGCGCGCTCTAGTTAAGGGCGGGACTCTCGACGGAGCAATTGATAAGGACTATGCCCTGGGGCAGGGCTACCGCGTGAATCAGACACCTACTTCCATTATTCATTCCAAGGGCCAGACCTACCCCGTTGTAGGCGTCGTTAGCTTCGACATTCTCAAACAGTTTCTCGATCAACTGCTTTCCCAGAAATAACAGTCAAGATAAGCCGTTGTGAACTCTGAAATGATGCAATCAAGTCCACTCAATCTTCGCCGCGCAGTTGTCTGGATCGGCCGGCTAGTCCTTGGTGGAATCTTCATCTATGCGGGCTACTCGAAAATATTCCTTCCCAACATGAACCCGCACCCGCCAATTAACATTGCCTTGTCCCTCTTTGCCATGCAGGTGGATTCCTATCAGTTGTTGCCTCCGCGGGGAGTGAATCTAATAGCGCATACTTTGCCGTTTGCCGAAGTTGCTCTGGGTTTCTTGCTTCTGCTCGGATGGCGCCTGCGCATCTGGGCCACCATAGTGAGTCTGATCATGCTCGGATTCTTCGCTGCCGTAGTGCGCTCCTATGCGATGGGCCTTCAAATCAATTGTGGCTGTTTCGCCAATCCCGAGCCGCTCACCATCAAGACTGTTTTTCGCGACGGTTCGCTTGCCGCGCTGGCCGTGATCATGACGGTTTTCACTTTCATGGAAGTTCGCAAGCCGCATCCTTGGACCGCTCCTCAGAAAACATAATCGCATTCTGTGGCTTACCCCTCCAGGGCTGAGGCTTACGTATAGCATTCTCGTCGCCATCGCAAAATCTTTGAAGAAGACCTTCGCCCTACCGGTCTGCGCTACAATCTGTTCGATGAAATCGCTCACCGAGTATCTGGATCTTGCCACACAAGCTCATGGCCACCTCTGTGCCGGGCAAGTCCTCGGCGTGCGCCTTGCCATGCTCGGCCTCCGCGAGCTCGGCATTGACGACCCAGTCGCCGAGCGCAAGCGTCTCGTCACCTACGTCGAGATCGACCGCTGCGTCACCGACGCAGTAGCTCTCGTTGCCAATTGCCGCCTTGGCAAGCGTGCCCTGAAGTTCCGCGACTGGGGAAAAGTGGCCGCCACTTTTGTGGATCTCAAGTCCGGCCGCGCCGTGCGCATCGCCGCGAAAGAATCGTCGAAGCAAGCCGCCCGCGATATGTTTCCCGATCTTGAGAAAGAGGCCGGCCAGCAGAAAGCCTACGCGCAGCTCGGCGACGACATTCTTTTCTCCAAGCAATGGGTCAAAGTCGAAGTCCAACCCGAAGATTTGCCCGGCTTCAAGGGCCCCCGAGCCATATGTGCCGCATGCGGCGAAGGCATCAACTTCAAGCGCGAGATCGTGACCGACGGCCGGACTCTCTGCCGCTCTTGCGCCGGCGAATGCTACTACGAATGACTGACCCAAGGATGAACCCGCGACGCTAGGGGCGAGAGGGAGGTTCTGAATGAGGAAAATGCCATGTTTGGTCGTTGCGCTCTTTCTATTTGTTAGTTGTGCCGTCCTCGCCCAGAAGGCTCTGCCAAAACAACATGTAGATAAGTCCGAAGACGAGATTATTGCCACTGTTGTTCGATATGCAGCGCTCCTGCGAAAAGAAATAATTTTTCTTAGTGTGAATGGGCATGATCCCTCCCCTGCAACATTGCGGTTGCTCTCGGAAGACTCCCTTCGCATTCTTCCAGTGTCGCGCGCAATATACGTTGCAGTCCCGAAGGAAGAAGGGGTTTGGAAGGACCGTAGAGCAGGTGAACTGGGGAGCTACTTCGAAGTCGAAGCTGTGAAACGGATCAGCGATACTCGCGTCGCAGTATCAGCAGGTTGGGGGCAAGCCTGTGGCACGTACCTGGTTATTTTCCGAAATGGAACATGGTCCGTTGAAAATTACAAGGCATGGGATACATGCTTTTGACTACCATCTAAAAAGTCCACATCACGAGGAAACAGGGGACCCGGTATCAGATGGCGGACAAAGCTATCTGCGCTAGAATCATCTTTCCATGCTGAGTCTCCCCCCGATTACGCTGCGCTTGCGCAGTTGGAAACTAATTGACCGCGTCGCTCTGGCGTTTCTTCTGCTGTGTTCCATTACCCTTGGCGCCGCTTGCGGCCTCCTGTTCGTTTACGCGAGCGACCTTCCCGAAATCCGCGCACTCGAAACCTACCGTCCTGACGTAGTCACGGAAATCTACGCCGACGACGGCCAGCTTGTCGGCAGCTTCGCTTTGCAGCGCCGCATTCTGATGACGTATGAGCAATGTCCCCGCGTTCTCTATAACGCTGTTACCGCGATCGAGGACCAGCACTTCGAGGAGCACTGGGGCATCGACTTTCCGCGCATTGCCAGCGCCGCGTTTCGCAATCTTGTTAAGCGCCGAATTACCGCCGGCGCCAGCACCATCACCATGCAGCTCGCGGGCAATCTCTTTCTCGATCGCAGCGACCGAAGCTTCCGCCGCAAAATGCAAGAGATGATCCTCGCCCTGCAAATTGAGCGCCGCTACACCAAGCCGCAAATCTTTACCATGTACGGAAACCAGGTTTATTTGGCCCACGGCAACTACGGATTTGCCGCAGCCGCGCAATTTTATTTCGGCAAGCCGATCGGCGACCTTAAGCTCCAGGAAGCCGCGCTTCTCGCTGGCATGGTCAATGGCCCTAAGTTTTCGCCCATCCTGAATCCAGAAGCCGCGCTCGCCCGCCGCAATCTGGTTCTCCACCGCATGGAGGAAGAAGGAAAAATCACGCCAGCAGAGGAGCAGGCCGCGAAGAAAACACCCCTGGGCCTGCACATCCAATATCCTCGCAACGACCTGGCGCCGTATTTTTTCGAAGAAATCCGCAAGTATCTCGAAGCTACTTACGGCACGGAAGCCGTCCACGAGCGCGGCTTGCGCGTCTACACGACTCTGAACATCAAGATGCAGCGCGCCGCCAACGAGGCTCTCCGCGACGGCCTTCACGCCTACGACCGCCGCCACGGCTGGCGCGGCGATCTGCCCAACATCCTTCGCGACAATCTCGGCAAGCTTGACACTTACGAGGATGACGACTGGCGCCGCGCGATCGACAAAGGTACTTATGTCACTGGGCTTGTTCTGGCTCTCGACAACAACAGTGCCACCATCAAGATTGGCTCATACCGCGCGATCCTTTCCGCTTCGGATTTTGCCTGGACCGGCCGCAAAAAACCGTCTGAACTCCTCAAAGTGGGCGACTTGGCGCAATTTTCCATTCAGGAATTGCGCGACACAACGGCCCGCGTTCAACTCGAGCAGCAGCCCGCGCCCCAGGCTGCGCTCCTGGCAATCGAGAACTCTACCGGCGAGATCAAGGCCATGGTCGGGGGCTACAGTTTTGAGGACTCCAAATTTAATCGCGCGACGCAAGCTTTTCGCCAGGTCGGCAGCTCCTTCAAGATTTACGTCTATGCGGACGCCATTGAAAAAGGAGCTTCGCCTTTCGATACTATCGTCGACACGCCATTCACAACCATCAGCGGCGGTCAGCCATATTCGCCCCGCAACTACGACGAGAAGTTTGAAGGCACGATTACGCTCCGCCGGGCCCTGGCCGGTTCACGCAACGTCCCGGCCGTAAAATTGGCGGAAAAAATCGGCATCGCGTCCGTGGTCGATGTGACTCACCGCTTCGGTATTACCACGTCGCTCCCGCCGTATCTTCCTCTCGCACTCGGCGCTGCGGATATGAGACTCCTTGAGCACACCTCTGCCTTCACGGTTTTCCCCGACGACGGAATTCGTATTGATCCGCACATGATCCGGCGCGTCACCAGCTATGACGGCGCGCTTCTGGAGGAAGCTCATCCCGAAGTCCACGACGTGATTTCGCCTGACGTGGCCCGCACCATGACCGCCATGCTCGAGGAAGTGATCCAATTCGGCACTGGGATCCAGGCGCGCGCGTTGGGCCGCCCTGCCGCAGGCAAAACCGGCACCACGCAGGATTACACCGACGCCTGGTTCATGGGATTCACGCCGCAATTGACTGCCGGAGTTTGGGTCGGTTATGACGACAAGCAGATTTCGCTAGGCAAAAAGGAAACCGGTGCCCGCGCCGCGCTCCCCATCTGGCTGCAATTCATGAAAAACGCTCTTGAGGGCCAGCCCGCACTTGATTTTCCCAATGTCATCACTCTCGAACAGCAGGCCGCCGATCATCGCGTCAATGTGGACACCCCGGACACCGCCCCCACCGAAGACGAACCCGCCGCTCCAAATGCTCCGGCTAGCTTACGGCCCATGAAGTGAAAGTGCCGTTCTCCCCGATGCTTCCCGGAGAGTTCAGTCAGTTGGCCCTCAGTTATGTTCATTTGGAGGTTTTTGATACGCTTTAATGTTGATCGCTACAAAATTATGGATATCAAACAGAAGTCCCAGATAAGTTACTCCAAAATCTCACTGTAATATCTTATAAGTCAATAACTTACACCAATTAGCTTCTCCTTGCGTTCTGGTACCCCGCGTGCCCCCTGCCCTATTGCTCTCGCCTACGCCGATGGGGGCCTCTCGAAACATTGGCGAATCTGGAGGAAATTCAATGAAGAAGTCTCTTGGCATTCCCGCCGCCCTTTTCCTTGTGTTGGCGATGTTCTCGCTCCCGGGGTACGCGCAAGACGTCGCTGGCCTGACTGGCACCGTCAGCGACAAGACAGGCGGCCTCGTTCAAGATGCCGTCGTCAAGCTCGCCAATACGGGCACGGGCGCGAATTACGCGACCAAGACCGGAGACGACGGAGTCTTTAAGTTTTTTCAATTGTCCCCAGGCCCCGGCTATATGCTCACGGTCAGCAAGGATGGGTTCCAGACCCTAACCATTTCGAACCTTTATCTCCCGGTTGCCACCATTTCGACAAAGAACATTGAGCTATCGGTCGGGGCGGTAAGCGAAACAATCGAGGTGCACTCAGAGGGCTCGGTCAGTTTGAATACGAATGACAGTACGATCTCGACTAACTTTGACATCCGTGCTGTCTCCGATCTGCCGGCCGAGTTTCGGACCGATCCTGCCGCCCTACTTCGGCTTGCCCCCGGGGTCGTCAGCGCCCAGGGCCCCCAAGGTAATCTCAATAGTGACCCTAGCGGCAGCCGGGACGGCTCTGTCGCTGGCGCCCGTGCTGACCAAAACAACATCACGGTGGACGGAATTGACGCCACCGATTTCGCCGTCGGCCAGGCCTTTTCCACGCAAGCGGCCATTCCCTTGGACGCTATTCAGGAATTCAGCACGCAAGTCGGCAACCCGACGTCGGCCTATGGCCGCGGAAGCGGAGCGCAGACTGTTATTACAACCAAGAGCGGCACGAACGAGTGGCACGGCTCAGCTTTCGAATACAATCGTACCGCCGCCACCGAGGCGAACACGTTTTTTAACAACAAGAACAATGTTCCCCGGACTAACCTGGTCCGCAACCAATTCGGCGCCAATCTTGGCGGTGCGGTTAAAAAGGACAAGCTTTTTTTCTTCTTTGACTACGAGGGACGTCGCGACGCGGAGCAGGAAAATATTCTCCAGCTTGTTCCTCTCCCCCACGTCAGAAATGGTGGCATCGCTTACGTCAACCAAGTCAATAGTTCGACCAGCCAGCCGTGTCTCCCCACGAGCCGCCTGGGCGCAAGCGACACCAGCACACCTTGCGTAACCATCCTTAGTGCCGCTCAAGTGGCTGCTCTGGATCCTTGCTCAAGCGCTAGCTGTACTAGCGCCACAACCCCGGGATTTTCCGCTGCTGGATTCAATCCTGCTCTCCTGAGCCTTTTCAAGTCCCGCTATCCCCTGCCTAACGATCTCTCCTCCGGCGACGGGATTAACACGGGTGGTTTCCGCTTTAATGCCCCCAATCCTTTGAAAGATAATATCTACACGACGCGGATCGACTACAACTTCAGCAGCAAACATAGAATGTTTACTAGATTTAATTTCGACAACACGGACGCCATAAATATTCCCATTCAGTTTCCAGGTGATCCCCTTACGGGCCCTACGATCGGGCGTAACAACGCTTGGGTTCTTGGAGAAACCTGGACAATTAATCCCCGAACCATCAATCAATTTACTTACGGGGAATCGCGCGTGAGTTTTGACTTTCCCGTCCCCTTCAACGGAAACGGGGTGAATTTTCCGCTGAATTGGTTTGGTGGTTCCTTGGCTATTCCCTTTGCCCGTCAGACTACGACTTCCCGGCTGGATCCGGTCCCAACCTTTCGCGATGATGTCACTCTTGAGCGGGGCAAGCACTCGATTCAGGTCGGCGGTGAGTGGAAGCCCATTCGTGTCCGCAGCACACTTGGCAATTCTTTTAATTTCATCAGCGAAGGCCTGGGTGGCAATGTCACCAACCTCCCCTCGAATTTGCAGCCGAACAATCTCTTGACAAATCCCGCCGTTGACCCAACTGGAGTCGCCGCATCCAATTGGAACAATTTCTTTGTCGGGGCTCTCGGTTTCCTTAACGAGGATCAGACCGCTTTCATTTATGAAAAAAATGGCACGGCTCTTCCTCTTGGCTCTGATGAGCGTCGTGACTACCGCTATTACACTTACGCCTTTTACGGCCAAGACTCCTGGAAAGTCCGCAGCAGTCTCACTATCACCGCGGGCCTGCGCTACCAATATGATTCCGTTCCATACGAGACTAATGGGATCGAAGCGACATTTGCGAACACGAACCTCGATAATCTTTTCGCGGTGCGTACAGCGAACGGCTTAGCTGGCATTTCTGGCACTGACGCTACTCCGCAGCTTAAGTATCAGCTCGCGGGCAAGGCCAACCCCAATGGGCCGTCCCTTTACGGTGCGGACAAACTAAACTTCTCTCCCCGCCTGGCTATCGCTTGGAATCCTAGTTTCCGCAGTGGCTTGCTGGGCAATGTATTGGGCGATCACAAGACGGTGCTCCGGTTCTCCGCCTCACAAATTTACGACCAGACTGTGATCAACGCTGTCAACTTTATCGAGGATCAGGCCAGCTATTTGTTCGGCAATACCGTCGCTCAATTATTTGGTACCACAAACGGGGCTACGCCGGCTGCGACTTCGTTGCTTGCCGGTCCGCGTTATACGGGTCCGACCACTATCCCATTCTCATTCTCCGCTCCTAAGTTCCAGAGTCCCCTGACGCCTAACGCTATCTTCAACTACGGAATCGATCCGCAGTTGAAGACTCCGTACTCAAATATTTTCTCGGCGGGAATCCAGCGCGAGCTTCACGGCGGGTTTCAACTGGAACTGGACTATTACGGAAGGTTTGGTCGCAGACTCTTCACCTTGGCCGATGCAGCACAGCCCGTGGACTTCATCGATCCCAAATCCAAGCAGGGCTTAATCGCCGCCTTTGACGCCCTGGAGTTCGCGGCCCGCCAGCATATAAGTGTGGCCAACGTCCCGACGCAACCTTTCTTTGAGAATCAGATCGGTCCGCAGCTCCCCGCACTCACTGGCAACCCTAATGCCACCTGCGCGAACACTTTGGGAAGTTGTACGGCATTCGTTTACGGCAATAACGTGCTTAACTTGCAGCAAGGAAACATTGGCAGCGCTTTAATATCCATTCTCGGTCTTGTCCCGCCAAACGTTGGTTTACCCTCGCAGTTCTTGGTAAACGCCTTGGGCACGAACAAAGGCTGGTCTTCCTATAATGGTCTTTTGCTTAGTTTGCGCAAGCGGCTCTCTCACAACCTTCAGTTTGATTTCAATTACACTTTCTCCCACTCTATTGATAACAGCTCCATCGTCGCCAACAACAACGGCAATTTCGTGGCAGGAGCTTATACCGTTATGTGCAATCCCATTGACCTGAGCGTGTGCCGCGGGAACTCCGAGTTCGACGCGACCCACCAGGTGAGCGCCAATTTTGTCTATGACCTACCTATAGGCCGCCGCCAGTCTCTCGTCGGGAACGCTCCCCGTTGGCTCGATGAAATCATCGGTGGCTGGCAAACGTCCGGAATAATTACCTGGCGTACGGGGCTGGCATTGCCTGTTCAATCCGGCGTGAGCACAACCAGTCTAGCTGCGGACAATGGAGCTCTCTTTACGGGCTCCGGAGGCGCCGTTGCAACGAGCCTCCACACCGACATGAAGAACAACAATCAAATCCAATTCTTCACTGATCCAACCCAGGCCGCAACTGCTTTTTCTCCGGTTACCGGCTTACAGGTCGGCAACCGAGATACCTTGCGCGGGCCGCGTTTTTCCAACGTGGATTTGGGCGTAGCCAAGACCTTCCCTCTCTTCAAAGAAAGGTATCGGCTGGTCTTCCGCGCGGATGCGTTCAATGTCTTCAACCATCCGAATTTTGCCTTGCCCAATACCAACATCAACACGTCAACCTTCGGCGTGATCTCCGCTACTGTTGGTCAGGAACAGGCGCGCGTGATGCAGATGTCGCTGCGCTTCACCTTCTAATCGAAAAGGAGCGGGATCTCAGCGATCGAGATCCCGCTCTTTTTTCTGTCGGACATGCGGCACTTAGCGGCGGTTTATCCTGACCTTCTCTCCATCGCTGGCCAGATATACCCTGATGTGGGAGGGCCGCACGGCTCTCCTTTTTTTCCCGTGGATTTGCTCACCGTCGAAAGGGATCCCAGCCACTCGGAATCAGCAGTCTTGAGAGGCCGCCAACCTCTCCAAGAATGATTTTTTTCTTCCGAGTCACTTCGCCGATCTTCGTTAGCCTTACTCCTTCGAGAAAACCCGGCACTAGCCGCGCTTTGCCCTTCGGCACTGTGAAGAGCAATTCATAATCGTCGCCTCCATCGAGTGCCAGTTTTAATGGATCAACGCCTCCGCGCGCAAAGCGAGCAGGCAGTTTCACTATCGGAAGACTCGTTTCTTCGATCCGTGCACCTACGCCGCTCGCAGCACACAGCCGTGGCAGATCGCTCGATAGCCCGTCGGACAGGTCCATCATCGCCGTCGCAATGCGATTTTCCGCCAGCCAGCGCCCCAGCCTTAGCCGCGGTTCGGGATAAAGATGCTTTCTCAGCCAAACCTTACTGTTACCCGTCTTTATCTTGCCCGCCTGCAATAGCCGTAACCCCAGCTCCGCCTCACCCAGCCTCCCGCTCACGTAAATCAAGTCGCCAGGCCGCGCACCCGATCGCAGTATCGCTCCTCCCGCCCGCACTTCCCCCACTACGCTTACGTTGATCAGGATTCTCTCTTGCCGGGTCGTGTCACCACCTGCCAGCGCACACCCAAACCGTCGCGATGCACGTCGCAACCCTCCCAGGAATTGATCCAGCCATTTTCCCGTGTGGCTCGGTGGCAACGCCAAGCTCAACAAGAAGCACTGGGGAACCCCTCCCATGGCCGCGCCATCGCTGACGGCCCGTGCCAGGCATTTCCAGCCTATTGCATCGGCAGGATGCTGCTTGCGCAGGAAGTGCGTGCCCTCAAGGAACCAGTCACACGTCAAAATAGATTCGTATCCACTCCTTGGGGCATAAAGCGCCGCGTCATCCCCTATTCCCAGTCTGAGCGCGCGATGTCTGCTTCCTCGCTTTCCGGCAAAGGCCTGCGCAATCCTTCCTAGTAGCTGATTTTCGTCCTGATTCCTGCGAACCATTCGACACCTTCATCGCTCTCCGCGCGCCAGTATATCCCGGTAGGCCGCCCACCCCCCTGTTGCACCCACTCCAAGCCTAACCTGTCCTTCCGTACAGGTGGATAGCTTTGCACACCCTGTCCCTCTTAGTACCAAAAACAGGGTTGACGCGGACACCCGCAATACTTAGGATGAGGTAGTCGCGAACCGCCTCTCACGGTTCAGATTGGCATTATTGCGGTTCTCTCGTGCGGGTTAACAGGGCAAAGCAACCCGCCAAGATTAGGTCCAAGGCCTGAGGGGCCATTCAGTGCTGACGGGCAAAAACTACACCTTTTATATCGCGTCGACCCCCGGCAAACTCCGGAAAGTAATCGTGTCGGCGTACATCCTCCACAGCATCGCTGCTCTGGCCCTCATTGGCATGATCACTGTTACCGTTGCGGTGGGTTCGTATTCCCGAATGCTTTGGAAAGTTGGCAATTACAACGCTTTACGCCACCAGGAACAAACCCTTCGGAAGCAGTACGAGCAACTGCAAACCACTGTCAACGACACGAACCAGCGCCTTGATTCACTGCAATCTCTTGCTACCGAAGTGGCCATGACCTACGGTGTGCTTCGCTACCATCCCGCAGCCTTTGATTTGGCCGACAATCCTGTTACCCCGCAGGATGCTTTTGACCTTTCCGTCGAGCAATACACCTTCTTGAAGAGGAATGCGGCGGCCATCGCTATCAGCAGCGGCGGCCTGCGCCTCATCCCTGCTCTGAGCTTTGCGGATTCCACCTATACGCCATCGATGTGGCCGGTGATGGGCCACATTACGGATGGATTCGGGGAACGTCTCGACCCCTTCAGTGGTGAGGGTGCTTTCCACACCGGAATCGACGTCGCCTCGGATTACGGCGCTCCGGTTCATGCTACTGCCGACGGCGTCGTCACCATCGCCGATAATCACGCGGGCTATGGCCGGCTGGTCGTGATCGATCACGGTTTTGGCATCACCACCTGGTACGCTCATCTTTCTGCTTTTGCCACCATGGCAGGGTCGCGCATCAAGCGCGGTCAGGTGGTCGGCTATACCGGCAGCAGCGGCCGCTCCACTGGGCCTCATGTTCACTACGAGGTGCGAGTGAATAACGCTCCCATCAACCCCTGGCGTTATATGAAGTCGTCTCCAGCCGCCGATTAGTCTTCTATCCTTTTTTTGTGGCCCCCCTCCCTCCATTCCGCGCTGAATTTTGCTCGCTTGTTCTCCGCTCCCTCGCGAAAATATCATTCTTAATCTTGCTCACACTGAATTTTTGTTCGCCAGCAACTGGCCAGGAACGTCCTTCCGAAAAGACCCCGAAAGCGGCTGACTCGCCAGCAAGCTCGTCGCAATCCCAGGCCAATGCCCCCGCCTCTTCTTCCATCCGCATCTCCTGGGTGGGCGACATCGTGATGGAAGTTCCCTGGCGCCAGCAAATGCTTCCTCCAAAATCCCTTTTTGATGGCGTGCGGGAACGCTTGAAGGGTGCGGATTTGGCAATCGGGAACCTGGAGACTCCGCTCACGGACTGGGCCGAGCAGACTCCGTACAAGGACAAAGCCGCCATCGATACCGGCAAGGACGTGATCCTGCGTGTCAGTTCCCCGGAAGCAGCGCAAGCTCTCGGCGAGGGAGGCATCAAAGTCGTCGGGCTGGCAAACAATCACACCATGGATTTCACCGAGCATGGGCTGCTCGAGACGCTCGATCGTCTGCGCAAGGCGGGTGTTCTATTCGCGGGCGCGGGAGAAAATCTCGCTGCAGCCGAAGATGCCCTGATCGTGGAAATCAAGGGGAAGCGAATCGGGATTCTTTCCTTCAGCGATGTCGTTCCGCGCTATTCCTGGGCGGAAGAGAGTCATCCCGGCATCGCCACCGGGAAAGAGGCTGACCGCGTGTTCAATGCAATTCGCCGCGCCCGCCCCAAAGTGGACATCCTTATCCTTTTGCTTCACTGGGGCACGCAATTTGTTTCAGAGCCCATCCCGCGTCAACTCTTCTTGGCGCTGGAAGCGCAGCGCGCCGGCGCTGACCTCGTTCTGGGCGCGCATCCTCATGTTCTGCAAGGGGTAGGTTGCCTCGGGCGCGTGCCGGTCGTCTATTCCGCCGGAAATTTTGTTTTTCCCACAATGAGTTTACCTACGCGGAGATCCGCCATCTTTGAATTCGAATTTTCCTTCGGTGGACCGCCTTCTCTTCACCTCGTTCCCCTGATGATTGACGAGCAGGGCGCGCCACAACTCGCGGAAGGTGACTTGCGTCAGGGCATCCTTTCGGAGATGAGCAAACTTTCTCAGCCGCTCGGCCTTCAGTTCAACGGCGATTCGGGGAGTTGCACCGAACTCTCCACACCCGCGACACCTCCTGCGGTCACCCCCTCGCCTCCCGGCAACAGGAATCGCTTGTCTCGCTAATTCGTGGCCGTATGCCGCAGTATCAATCGGATACCAAGCGGACCGGTTTATTAACGCCTCGCTTTCGGCGGCTGGGCCGGAACAGGCTTCACCGGCGCCGTTTGCGCTACTTGCAGCAACTTCGGTGTCACCTCGAATACCAGTCGCACCGACTTTGTCTCTCCTCGGTCGATCCTTGAAACGTCGGCCCCTCTTACGAGTTCCAGGTACGCATCACGCGCCGCAGGATCCAATTCTTTTCGCGTTTTTGAATCGTTCAGTCCTGCCTGCGCCAGCACCAAAATTCCGTTCAGCAAATCAGCGATCTGCTGCGCCGTGCCTTCCGCCCTGCTTTCGCCCTCTATGACTACTTCCAACCGGTCACCTTGGGGTTTTCCCGCCAGCGTGATCCATCGCAATTGGTCCAGCAGCGCGGACAATTGCGGCGAACGCCATCCTTTCGGCGCTAGTGCTGCCACCGCGCCACCCGCCCCGGCCTCCTCCCGGAGGACTGCAAAAATCGGCGAGCCTCCCAGCCGTGCAAAGCGACTCCGCCAATCTGCCGCATCCGCATCTTTTCGATTCTCCATGAGCATCTTTGAAAGTTCGGGTTGATCGGTAATCGCGACGCGGTCATCTTTCATAAACGCGAGCGAAATTTTGCGCGTGCTTCCACTCATTGCGACGGAATAGATTTCCCGGCCCCGCTCGATCGTTCGCGTGCCGGACTGCATCGCATAGGTTGTTATTTTCTTTTTGTCGAAGCGGCCATCGGCAAGCGCGAAGAATGAAATTTCTTTTGCGCTGTTCCAGATTGCAATCGCCACGTTATCGAGATCGCGCTCATAGTTGAATCCCGTCGCTTGGACGAACTCCGTGTAATCGGCATCCGCGCTTGGCCTCGGAGCCCACGCGAACAATCCGGTCAGAAACGGCGAGTTCCGCAATGCCTGTAAGTCCACGTAAACCACTGCGCTCGCGCTGGCCGGCATCAACAACAAGAGTTCATCGCGGTCGTCATTACTGCCTCGCCAGTGCTGGTACCCCCAGAAGACGATTGCGCCGAGCATCACGGCCGCTAGCGCCAACCCTGCTCCTACCTTCTTTTTCATGTCGCTTGCTCCGCCACCCAGAAGATTCTCCGAAACACAATTTTCCCATTCTCCCAGCCATCGCGCGACATCGAATTTGGAGTACACCCCAGAAGAATTTCCACGGCATTTGCGCTTATCGGGTTAGGGCTTCTCAACTTTGGGCTAAACCACAGATTTGAGGCAGGATACGGGTTATTGTATGAGGACACCTTACCGCCATTTTTCCACAGACCTGGCCCCAGACGTGCTCCGTGGCAGCCAACCCTCTTGCAATTTCCTTGCCCTATCTGCTATCCTTACCCGGTTTGAGCAGCGCTGGCGTAGCTCAGCTGGTAGAGCATCTGATTTGTAATCAGAGGGTCGGGGGTTCAATTCCCTCCGCCAGCTCCACCAGGATTTTTGTGGGGAGTGAGGCGGAGCGAATCCTTGCGGTCAAAATGAACGGGCTGGTGTCTTTTGACACGAGTCCGTTTTGTGCTTTCCGTGGCGGTCGTCATGGATTTGCGAAATTTTTTTCGGGACATCACGTCAGCGCCCCCGAGGATTTGCGGGACGGGTGGGTGAGTGGCTAAAACCAGCAGACTGTAAATCTGCCGCTCCTTGCGGGCTACGGAGGTTCGAATCCTCCCCCGTCCACCAGGCTCTCGTTGACTTAGGCTCGGCCGGTTACTCGTGAGGTTGTTCGTTGGAAGCCGCGGGGCAATCGCAGAAGCATTCGTCGCTTCGCGATCACCAATAGCGATGTTTGAGCACGTTACGTTGCGCGGTCGCGAATTTCAAAAAGGTGCCGCTGAGGAATTGTGCGCCACGAATGTTGGTTTTACCGGAGGGAACGGGTTCGGCCTGGGTAGCTCAGTTGGTAGAGCGCGTCCTTGGTAAGGACGAGGTCACCGGTTCAATCCCGGTCCCAGGCTCCAGGTATTTCGCGGTGGGACGCAACAAGTTGATCGGGATGGGCGGGGGTAACTCAACGGTAGAGTCTCACTCTTCCAAGGTGATGGTTGCGGGTTCAAATCCCGTCCCCCGCTCCAAGTTTGTGGCATGGCCGACTCCGGGCTAGTTTGAAAATCGGTGAGACGCAGCAGATCTGACGCAGAGGGCAAAGGAAATGGCGAAGGAGAAATTCGAACGCAGTAAGCCGCACGTAAACATTGGGACGATCGGACACATCGATCACGGCAAGACGACGTTGACGGCGGCGATCACCAAGGTGCTGTCGAAGCACAATCCGAAGGTGCAGTTCCGCGCGTTCGACACGATTGACAACGCGCCGGAAGAGCGGGAGCGGGGCATCACGATAGCGGTGTCGCACGTGGAGTACGAGACGCCGAACCGCCACTATGCGCACATGGATTGTCCGGGACACGCGGATTACATCAAGAACATGATCACCGGGGCGGCGCAGATGGACGGCGCGATTCTGGTGGTGGCGGCGACGGACGGGCCGATGCCGCAGACGCGCGAGCACATTCTTCTGGCGCGGCAGGTGGGTGTTCCGGCGATCGTGGTTTTCTTGAACAAGTGCGACATGGTGGAAGATCCGGAGCTGCTCGAGCTGGTGGAGCTCGAAGTGCGCGAGCTGTTGAAGACCTATCAGTTTCCGGGCGATTCGATTGCGGTGATTCGCGGCAGCGCGCTGCAAGCGCTGAACGGGGACGCCAAGTGGGAAAAGACGATTGACGAATTGATGGAAGCGGTGGACAAGAACGTGCCGTTGCCGGTGCGCGATGTGGACAAGGCGTTCGCCATGCCCATCGAAGATATTTTTT
>Ga0210410_10000346_pt1 | contig 56003 bp, 42 predicted proteins | sample IncBWC4MmetaG_FD_161058 | JGI IMG/M metagenome (GOLD analysis project Ga0210410, IMG submission 161058) | Forest soil microbial communities from Barre Woods Harvard Forest LTER site, Petersham, Massachusetts, United States - Inc-BW-C-4-M | ecosystem: Environmental > Terrestrial > Soil >...
GCTTTCCCGACGCAGCAAACTCCCGCGCCACGCCGGCATAATCGCACAGCAGATACGAATCGCCATAAAGTGTCAAAAATGCATTCCCCAACGCCGGCAGCGCCCGCTTCAACGCGCCCGCCGTCCCCAGCAGCGCCGGTCCATCAAACGAATAGTGCACATCCAACCCGAACGAGTGCCCGTTCTTCACCACGTCGCGCACCATCTCGCCCAGAAACCCCACGCACATAACCACCTGCGAAACACCATTCCCCTTCAGCAGCCGCAACTGGTGCGCGATGAACGGCTCCCCATTCACCTCCAGCAGCGATTTCGGAATCTTCTCCGTCGCCGGCCTAAGCCGCGTCGCCAATCCCCCCGCAAGTATCGCCACCGGCAACACTTTTTCTTCTCTCCTCTGCGAACTCAGCGTCTCGGCGTCCTCTGCGTTAAATTCTTCCTAGGAAGTGTGAGAACGGTCATAAGAGGGCGTCTCGATAGCGAGTTGGTTCGCTGGTATCCCCGATACCGGTTGAAGGGGGATACAGAAAGTATCGCAGTGAAGTAGCACACGTCGGGATGCCACACCACCAAGGATAACAAGAAATTACAAAACGAACTCAGCTAAGTGTTCTGGATCGCATTACTTGATGCTTTTGAGTTCGGCATAGAGTGGCTGTTTTGTGAGCAAAGGTCAGGGATCGCCGGTGCCGACTAGATCCGCAAACGTTGATGCGCAGCCAGCCCTCCTCCCCTCAAAACTCCAAACTCCATGTTCGCTTCTGGCTTCGTTTTCCGCAGATGTAATTAGAAGCAATTGGGTGGCTGGCAGTGTCCGTCTTTCTAATACGACGGCATGATCATTGGTACTTCCGATGTGATCCGGTATACGGTCCAAGGACAGGGGCGACAACTCACGGCAAACACCTTGAAAACGCTCCGTGTCGTGCCTTGCCGCTTGCGTGGAGTGGGAGACCTGCTAGGTTGCATAGGTGGGTGCCGAAAGCCACGTACAATGATTGATTCTGAAGCCACCGATCTCAGTTCGGACTACCTAGAGAGAAAAGAACCTCCGCCACGGGGAACACAGCCGGGTGAAATATGAACACGGGCGGGGCGAACGAATCTCCGACCAGGATCTATCTTCTGGCGCAGAACCGGCTAGTGAGGGAAGTCCTTGTGCGAATGTTTCGGAAGCGGGTAGGCCTCACCGTGGTGGGAGTCAATCACCACAGCGCAGGGGCAATCGAGGAATTGACAGAGATCCCATTCGACGTACTGTTACTCGATTCCCTGGATACAGTTCGAGCGATCAGGCAAAGGGTCGAGGTGGCCGAGAGATTGGGGAAAATCAAAATAGTGTTGTTCGGGGTGGAGGACGATCCGGAATATTTCCTCCAAGCCGTGCATTTGGGAGTGTACGGCTACCTGCCGAAGGATACGTCTTCGGCTCACATGATTGCGGCAGTGAGAAGTGTCATGCAAGGGGAGGCGGTCTGCCCTCCGAAGCTGTTCAAATCGCTGTTCGACTATGTCTCGAGGGGGCTTCTTCAACATACGGGAAAACCGGAGCGAGCTGGTCATCCGGTAAGTGGTCTAACCTGCCGGCAACGTCAGTTGATGGCGCTGGTGGCCAAAGGGATGACGAACAAAGAGATTGCTGCGAATTTGCATTTGTCTGAATTTACGGTCAAGAACCATATCCGGCGGGTCATGACGCATTTGCGAGCGGGTAGCCGCCATCAGGCGGTGGATGTGATTCGAACTGGCGGACTCTCCTTAAACGGGTAAGGCGATGTCCCCGAAGAAATCCGTTTTGCATTCAGAATAGCCTTCGCCCAGGCCGAAGTCCTGGGCTCGATCCCTGACGCACGTGCGGATAGTGTTTTCTTGTGCGGTTTTGTATTATGAGGCGTCAAAAAATGCGGCTAATCCAACCTTGAGCGAGAGCTATTCACGATGAAACTTTGCCGGTTTGGGGAGATGGGGCGGGAAAAACCCGCGCTGGTTACTGCGAATGGTGTGCGCAGAGACGTTAGCGGGCATGCGCGGGATTTTGACGATGCGTTTTTTGCCGCGGGTGGCGTGGAGAAGTTGTCCGCTTGGTTTCGGGTGAATGAGGAGAAGTGTGCAGTGGTGCCGGAAAATGCGCGATGGGGGGCGTGTGTGGCGCGGCCATCCAAGATTGTGTGTGTCGGATTGAATTATGCGCGGCACGCGGCGGAAACCGGGAAGGAAGTGCCCAAGGAGCCGGTGATCTTTATGAAGGCGCCGTCCGCCTTGTGCGGGGCGTTCGACGACCTGGTGATTCCGAAGAATTCGCAGAAGACGGATTGGGAAGTGGAGCTGGCGCTGGTGATCGGGAAGCGGGCCTCGTATGTTTCGGAGGCGGAGGCGATGGGGCACGTGGCCGGCTACTGCCTGATGAACGATTACAGCGAGCGGGCATTTCAAATGGAGCGCGGAGGGCAGTGGGTGAAAGGGAAGAGTTGCGACACGTTTGCACCGCTGGGACCGTTTCTGGCGACGCCGGATGAAATTCGGGACCCACACAAGCTGGCGCTTGGGCTGAGCGTGAATGGCGTGGTGCGGCAGAATTCCAACACGTCTGACCTGATTTTTAGATTGCCGAAAGTGATCAGTTATTTGAGCGAGTTTATGACGTTAATGCCGGGCGATGTGATTTCGACCGGAACTCCTGAAGGTGTGGGGTTGGGAATGAAGCCCCTGCAGTATCTGAAGCCGGGAGATGTGGTTGAGTTGTTTGTCGAGGGGCTTGGAAAAGCCAAACAGAAGGCGGTTGCCTACCGCGCGAGCTAGTTCACCAGGGCGCGCACCGCGGATGTTCATTAGAAAATCCAAATTGTGAATGTTCAATATTGTACAGACGCCACCTCCTGGAGTTTGTAAGATTTACCTGCCTTAGACCGCTCTGAACGCACAGTCCCACGGGTGGAGCGGCTATGGCAGACCTTCCCAGCAAGGTGGCCATATGAAGATTCCTCTGAGTTCTTTCTCGTTTCTCGCTTTAATTCTTTCTTTGTTCGCACCCACTGCCAACGCGGACGGCATTCTTGGCACTGCGAGCAGTTTCGCCGTACTGGGCTCTTCGACGGTGGTCAACACCGGCCCGACTACCATCGACGGGAATCTCGGTGTCTCCCCAGGAACCTCAATTACAGGCGTGGGAAGCATCACCCTCACAGGAACGGTACACCAAACGGATGCGGTTGCGGCTCAAGCTCTGAAGGATGCAACCACAGGGTACAATAACCTAGCTCTCCTGACACCCACTATGAGCCTGACTGGTAAGGATCTTGGCGGACTCACGCTCACCAAGGGGGTCTATAACTTTGCTTCGTCGGCTCAGCTTACGGGACCTCTCATTATCAACTTCCAGGGACTCGACAATGTGTTCGTGGTTTTCCAAATAGGGAGCACGCTCACGACTGCAAGCGGGTCTAGTGTTTCGGTGATCAATGCCGGCGCAAATGACGGACTGTATTGGGATGTGGGTAGCTCCGCGACCCTCGGAACAAGCACGTCGTTCATAGGGAATATTCTCGCGCTCCAAAGTGTGACCATGAATACCACTGCAAAGGATGGATGCGGTAGAGTCTTTGCCCTGAATGCCGCGGTGACGATGGATACGAACGTCATCTCCAATACCTGCCCCCTCGTAGGCACAACTGGAACAACTGTCGGAACTTTCGGCGGCGGCGTTACCGTTTTCGATAGGACTAACACAGGGGTTCAGGCTGCTGAAGTCGGCACGGTAGTGCCGACAGGGTCGACAGTGGCGACTCCGGAACCTGCCACGTTTGCTCTGCTGCTGGCGGGATTGCTCCCACTCGGGCTTCTCGCGCTCCGCAAGGTGCAGGCAGGCTGCTAGACGGCGAAGCGGGAGCTCGAAGCTATTCAAATTCTGCAGGTGTGCGTCTCCGCAAATAATTTTGCGAGAGACAGGGCACCTGAAGCCGCGATCTCCACCCTCGCAAGCAAAGCTGAGGCGTTTTCCGTGCCTCTATGCCTTCGTGAGAAATGCGGAAGCGAACGCCCTTCTGCGACCGTTTTTTCAATAAATTCAAATTGTTTGGGAACCGATCATCCGCAAAACGCGGATATTAGAGAAGTGGCTTTTCGTCTCCAGTGGAGCACCGAGATGGAACGCCATTTGGGAAAATGGCGTTCCCAGGGTGACTAGAAGGTTTTGTTCCAGCCCTGGATGGATTCGGGGCGGATCAGGCTGGGATTGTGCCTTTCGGCTTTGTTGCTCATCTCGAGCGAATAGCCGTTGGCGAGGTAGGAGGGGATGTCGCGGGAATCGGTGATCGGGATATAAGGGCCCTGCTTGCCCAGGCGAACGTGATAGCGCTCGTCCTTGAAGCGATGCGGGAGTAGGCGGGTTCCGAGATTCCTGCCGCGAGATACGGTGGCAAACAGCATCAAACGCCTCCCTGCGATTAATAGAAAGGCGATTCTAGTGGGCGGGAACGGGGTTGGTAAGAGGTATGCCTGTGGAAAAGTGTGAATCGCTTGTGGAAGAATCTTCGTGTGCCTTGAGGGAAAGCCTTCAGTCGACTTCGGGTTCCTGGGTGACGATGTGGATGTCGACCGCAGGGGACTCGCGAAGGAAGCGGTGGACTACGCTGAGGTAGAGGAATTTCTTCCAATCGCGAACCAGGGCGCGGCCGAAGATAACCTGGGTGATGTGTTTGGAGCGGACGAAGTCTGCGATGGCATCGGCGACGCTGCGTCCTTTGAGGCGGACGACGAGCGCGCCAAGATTTTCCGCGAAGCGCAGATTGGCTTCGAGTATTTTGGGGTTTTCCTCGCGGGTAGCAAACTCTCGCATCACGTGGACGACGTAAAGTTCGGCATCGAGGCGCCGGGCCATGCGCGCGGCGCGCGCGATGAGGTATTGGCCGGAAGGGCTGCCGGAAATGCAGACGGCAATGCGTTCGCGAACGCCCCAGTTTTCGCGAATCTGCTTCGCGTCCATGTAGGTTTCAAGGCTGCGGTCCACCTGCTCGGCGACCTGGCGCAAGGCGAGTTCGCGGAGGGCGATGAGATTGCCGCGGCGGAAAAAATTCTTGAGGGACTGCTCGACTTTCTCCTTGCCGTAGACGTCGCCGCGGCGCATGCGATTGACGAGGGCTTCGGGAGTGAGGTCGACCATGACGGTTTCGCTGGCGCTGAGCGGAACCCAGTCGGGCACGGTTTCGCGGACGGTGACGCCGGTGATGGCACGGACGGTGGGGGCGATGCTTTCGATGTGCTGGATGTTGAGGGTGGAAACGACGTCGATTTTCGCGGCGAGAAGTTCCTGGACGTCCTCGTAGCGTTTGCGATGGCGGCTGCCCGGAATATTGGTGTGGGCGAGTTCGTCGACGAGAACAACGCCTGGCCGGCGGGCGAGGATGGCGTCGATGTCCATCTCTTCGAACGGCGTGCCCTTGTAATCGATTTTCTTGCGGGGGACAGCTTCGAGCTGAACGGCGAGTTCCTGGATGCCTTTGCGGCCGTGGGTTTCGATGATGCCGACGACGACGTCTTCGCCGCGGCTTTTGCGGCGGATGGCCTCGCTGAGCATGCTGTAGGTTTTGCCGACGCCGGGTGCGTAACCGAGGAAGAGCTTGAAAATCCCCCGCGCGTTGGGCGAGGGAGAGGCAAGTTCCAGCCACTCTTCGGGCTTTTTGGGCAAGTTGAGGTGTTCTCCAGTCTTAGAAATCGTCCCGGGTTACAATAAGAGCATGACGCGATTCATCTCGGGGCGCGGAATCGGATTCGCAGTCGCCGCGGTCCTGTTGATCTCCATCACTTATGGATATTCACGATTTCTGCACGTCAATCAGACGACGGTAGCGCTGTCGTTTCTCCTGGCAATTTTAGCAGTTTCCGCGGTGTGGGGCATGGTGGTGGCGATCTTCATGTCGTTCAGCGCGATGCTTCTGTTCAACTATTATTTCCTGCCGCCGATAAGGACATTCACGATTGCCGATCCGCAGAACTGGGTGGCGCTGGCCGCATTTCTGACAACTTCGATCGTGGGCAGCCAGCTTTCCGCGCGCATCCGCAGAGAGGCGGATGCGGCCCACAACCGGCGGCGGGAAGTGGAGCGGTTGTATGCCTTCAGCGAGAAATTGCTGGGGGAAGGCAACGTCATCCAATTGATGAACGCGATTCCGAATCACATCGTGGAATGCTTCGAGGCGGGGGCGGCGGAGCTGTTTGTGCCGCAGAAAGACAAATTTTATCGTTCGGGATACGGCGCGGCGCAAATTGACGAGGCAAAGATGAAGGCGGCGTACGTTCTGGATGAAACGAACTCGGACCCTGAGAAGTTGCTGCATTTCGTGCCGGTGCGGCTGGGTGTGAAGCCGATCGGGAGTCTTGGCATTTCCGGAGCGGTGCTTTCGCGGCAAATGCTCGATGCAATCGGTTCGCTGGTGGCGATTGCGATGGAGCGCGCGCGGGCGGTGGAGCAACTGAGCGAGACTGAGGCGGAGCGGCAAGGCGAACGGTTGAAGTCCGCGCTGCTGGATTCGATCGCGCACGATTTCCGCACGCCGCTTACGGCGATCAAGGCGGCGGCGACGGATTTGCTGGCTTCGACGGGCCGGAACCCGCAGCAACTGAAAGAACTGTTGACGATTGTGAACGAGGAGTGCGACCGGCTGAATCACCTGGTGGAAGAAGCCGCGGAGATGGCGAAGCTCGAATCGGGCGAGTTCGAACTGCACCTGCAACCGGTAGCGATATCAACGCTGGTTGAGGCGGCCCTGGGGCATTTGCGGAAGGCGCTTGGGGAGAGGCGGATCATTGTCAATGCAAACGGGGAACTTCCGCTGGTGCGCGCGGACCTGGAGCTTGCGAAGGACATTCTGGTGCAACTGGTGGACAACGCGAATCTTTATTCGAAGAAGGAACATCCAATCACCATCACCGCGGAAGAGGCAGGCGACATGGTCACGGTGAGCGTGGCGGACCGCGGTCCGGGGATTGATCCCTTTGAGCAAGGGCTGATCTTCGACAAGTTTTACCGAGGCAAGGACCAGCGGTACCAGGTGCGCGGCACGGGGATGGGATTGCCGATCGCCAAGGCGATCGTAACCGCGCATGGAGGCACGATTTCGGTGACGAGCCAACTCAATTCCGGTTCGGTGTTTTCGTTCACGTTGCCGGTGGCTGTTCGAAGCGACAATCGATGAATTCGGCGAACATTCTGGTGGTGGACGACGAGCCGCAGATCCGGCGCGTACTGCGCTCGACCCTCTCGTTTCGCGGATACGAACTGGTGGAGGCGGCGAGCGGGGAAGAGGCGCTGGAGCTGGCGCGGAAGACGAAACCCGATTTGATTTTGCTGGATGTGAATCTGCCGGGAATGTCTGGCATCGAGACTTGCCGGGAATTGCGGCGGTTTACCGCGGCGCCGATCATCATGCTGACGGTGCGCAACGCGGAGCGGGACAAAGTGGTGGCGCTGGACGCGGGCGCGGATGATTACGTTACCAAGCCGTTTGGGATCGAGGAGTTGCTGGCGCGGGTGCGGGCTTCGCTGCGGCGGCATTCAAGCGCGGAGGCGATTCCGGCGTTTCAATCGAAGGAACTTGCGGTGGATTTCGAATCGAGGCGGGTGACCGCGTGCGGAGAAGAGGTGCACCTTGCGCCGAAGGAGTTTGAGGTGCTGAAGCACTTGATTGCGCAACAGGGGAAGCCTGTGTCGCACCGGCGGCTGTTGCAGGCCGTGTGGGGGCCGGAGTACGGGGAAGAGACGGAGAATTTGCGGGTGGTGATTAACCAGTTGCGGAAAAAGATTGAGAAGGATCCGGCGCAGCCGAAATTTATTTTGACGGAGCCGTGGGTGGGATACCGGTTTCAGCCGCCGAAGATGGTGGCGAAGAGTTTGGGGCGGAGTGCGAAATAGCACGCGCCACTAGCTTGCGGATCGATTGGATGGTCGCGATTACACCTCAAAAGCGGTGGCAGAGCCACCGCAGTCCAAAGTAAGAGCGGACGTTCCTACTTCAGGGAGTCGAGATCCAGGTTTAGTTCGAGGACGTTTACGCGGGGTTCGCCGAAGATGCTCCAGGTTCGGGCTTGGGTGTGACGGGCGACTAGCGTCCTGATCGCATCCACGCTTAGGCCGCGGGCTTTGGCTATGCGGGGAATCTGGAACTCGGCGGCGGCGGGGGAAATTTCCGGATCGAGGCCGGAGCCTGAAGAAGTGACTAGGTCGGCGGGAATGGCCACGCCGGGATTTTCCAGCTGGAGCTTGGCGACATCGGATTTTACGCGGTCCACAAGAGCCTGGTTTGTGGGCGCGAGGTTCGAGGGGCTGGAGGCGCTGGCGTCGTAGCCGTTGCCGGCGGCCGACGGGCGCGAATGGAAATACTTGTCGGCCGTGAACGACTGGCCGATTAACTTCGAGCCAACGACGTGGCCATTTTTCTCAATGAGGCTCCCGGCCGCTTGTCTTGGAAAGAGCATCTTGCTGAGTCCCGTCACGACCAGCGGATAGATCAATCCGAAAACCAGAGTAGTTACCAGAGTGAATCGCAATGCGAGTATGAGCTCTTTTTTCATAGGGACCTCTACGCCAGCCTCAACCACGAAACCAGAATGTCAATCAGCTTGATGCCCAGGAACGGGGCAATCACGCCGCCCAGGCCATAAATGAACATGTTTCGGCGCAAGAGGGCAGCGGCGCCAAGCGGGCGATAGCGTACGCCGCGCAGGGCCAGCGGGATCAGGCCGATGATGATCAGCGCGTTGAAGATGACCGCGGAGAGAATCGCGGATTCCGGGGTGCGTAGCTTCATGACGTTGAGCGTGCCGAGAAGCGGGAAGGTCCCGGCAAACATCGCAGGGATGATGGCGAAATATTTGGCGACGTCGTTGGCGACGGAGAAGGTGGTCAGCGCGCCGCGGGTGATCAGCAACTGCTTTCCAATTTCGACAATTTCTATGAGCTTGGTGGGGTTGGAGTCGAGGTCCACCATGTTGCCCGCTTCTTTCGCGGCTTGCGTCCCGGTGTTCATCGCCACGCCGACATCAGCTTGCGCGAGGGCGGGAGCGTCGTTGGTGCCGTCGCCGGTCATGGCGACGAGTTTTCCCTTGGCTTGTTCGTGGCGGATGAGGGCCATTTTGTCTTCGGGCTTGGCTTCGGCGAGGAAATCGTCGACGCCGGCCTGGCGGGCGATGGCGGCGGCGGTGAGGGGATTGTCGCCGGTGATCATCATGGTGCGGATGCCCATGGCACGGAGATGATCGAAGCGCTCGCGGATTCCGCCTTTGACGATGTCGGTGAGTTCGATGGTGCCGTAGACGCGGAAATTCGCGGCGACGAGAAGAGGCGTGCCGCCGGATTTTGCGACGCGATCGACGTGATCCTGCACTTCCTTCGGAACGAGCTGGCCTTTTTCGGCGATGTAGCGCTTGATGGCTTCGGGCGCACCCTTGCGGATTTCGCGGCCGTCCATGTCCACGCCGGACATGCGGGTTTGCGCGGAGAAGGGAATGAAGACGGGATTATGAGGAGCGAGTTCGCGGCCGCGGAGTCCGTACTTTTCCTTGGCGAGGACGACGATGGAGCGGCCTTCGGGAGTTTCATCGGCGAAGGAAGCGAGTTGCGCGGCGCTGGCGAGGTCGGCGTCGGCGACGCCGGGCGCGGCGTGAAAGGCGGTTGCTTCGCGATTGCCAAGCGTGATGGTGCCGGTTTTATCGAGGAGCAGAACGTCTACGTCTCCGGCGGCTTCGACGGCGCGGCCGGACATGGCGATGACGTTGCGCTGGATGAGGCGATCCATGCCGGCGATGCCGATGGCGGAGAGCAGGCCGCCGATGGTGGTGGGAATCAGGCAGACGAGAAGCGAGATGAGCGCGAAAATGCTTTGCGGCGCGCCGGAATAGATGGCGAAGGGCTGCAGGGTGACGACGGCTAGAAGAAAGATGATGGTCAGGCCGGCGAGAAGAATGTTCAGAGCAATTTCGTTGGGGGTTTTCTGGCGGGAGGCGCCTTCGACGAGGCTGATCATGCGGTCGAGGAAGGTTTCGCCGGGGTTCGAAGTGATGCGCACCTTGATTTCATCGGAGAGGACGCGGGTGCCGCCGGTCACGGCGGAGCGGTCGCCGCCGGACTCGCGAATGACTGGCGCGGATTCGCCGGTGATCGCGGATTCGTCGACGGAGGCGACCCCTTCGATGACTTCGCCGTCGCCGGGGATAAATTCGCAAGCCGCGACTACGACGACGTCGCCGGAACGGAGCTTGGAGCTGGGCAGCAGCTCTGTGGTGCCATCATCGCGCAACTTGCGGGCTTCGGTTTCGGCGCGGGCTTTGCGCAAAGTTTCCGCTTGGGCTTTTCCTCGGCCCTCGGCCATGGCCTCGGCGAAGTTAGCGAATAAAACTGTGAACCAGAGCCACAGGGTAATTTGCAGGCCGAACCTAAAGTTGCCGGTGTGCTGGACAAGGTTTGCAACCAGCACGACGAGAGTAATGACCGCGCCGACTTCGACGACGAACATGACCGGGTTTTTGAGCATTAGGCGGGGATCGAGTTTCCAGAAAGAGTCAATGATGGCGTTGCGCAGGATCTTGCGGTCGCCGAAGGAAGTGCCTTTTGCCTGGGGATTCGGGGTCATGGGGTCCTCAAAATGCCTTTCCCGCGTTCATCAGCAAGTGCTCGAGAATCGGCCCGAGGCTGAGGGCGGGGAAAAAAGTGAGCGCGCCGACGATGACGATCACGCAAATAAGAAGAACGGTGAAGAGCGGCCCGGTGACAGGAAACGTGCCCAGCGATTCCGGGACGTGCTTTTTTGCGGCGAGATTTCCCGCAATAGCGAGAATGGGAATCACGGCAAAGAACCGTCCAAGCAGCATCGCGGTGGCCAGGGTGGAATTGAACCAAAGCGTGTTGGCGTTGATGCCGCCGAAAGCGGAGCCGTTATTCCCAGTGGCGGAAGTGTAGGCGTAGAGAATCTGTGAGAGGCCGTGGGGGCCGGGATTGCTGATGCCGGCGAGGCCGGCTTTGGTGGCGATGGCGATAGCGGTGAAGAGGAGGATGGCGAACGAGGAGACCAAAACGGAGAGGACGGCCATCTTCACATCGAACGATTCTATTTTTTTTCCGAGGTATTCGGGTGTGCGGCCGACCATCAGGCCGGCGATGAAGACTGAAAGGATGACGAAAACGATCATGCCGTACATGCCGGAGCCGACGCCGCCGAAGACGATTTCGCCGAGCATGATGTTAATGAGGGGAACCATGCCGCCAAGGGGCGTGAGTGAATCGTGGGCGTTGTTGACTGCGCCGCAGCTTGCGTCCGTGGTCACCGTGGTGAAGAGTGCGGAATTGGCGATGCCGAAACGCACTTCCTTGCCCTCCATGTTTCCACCAGGTTGGGTTTCGGAGGCGGTGGTGTTGACGCCCTTGAGCATGGGATTGCCGCGCGATTCGGAGGCGTAGGCGACAAACACGCCGGCGAGGAATAGAGCGGCCATGGCGCTCCAGACGGCCCAGCCGTGTTTTGCGGAGCCGGTCATGCGGCCAAGAGTGTAGGTCAGCGCGGAGGGGATGGCGAAGATCATAAGCATCTGGAGGAGATTGCTGAGCGGCGTGGGATTTTCGAAAGGGTGCGCGCTGTTGGCGTTGAAAAAGCCGCCCCCGTTGGTGCCGAGCATCTTGATGGCTTCCTGAGAAGCTACGGGGCCCTGGGCAATCACTTGAGTGGTGATGGTATCTTGCGATTTCGTACCGTCAGCAGCCTGCTTTTCGATCGTTTGCGGTTCGACAAGATTCGCCTGAGTGTAAGGTTTGAGATTCTGCACGACGCCTTGTGAGACGAGTGCCAATCCCAGGATCACGCAGAGCGGCAGGAGAATCCAGAGCAGGCTGCGCGTAGTGTCCACCCAGAAATTGCCGATGGTTTTCGATTCTTTGCGGGCCACGCCGCGGATTACCGCGATGGCGAGAGCCATGCCGACTGCAGCGGAAGTGAAGTTGTGATACGCGAGCCCCGCCATCTGCGTGAAGTAACTCATCGTGGATTCGGGAACGTAGGACTGCCAGTTGGTGTTGGTGGTGAATGAGACGGCGGTGTTCCAAGCCAAGTCAGGAGCGACGTTGGCGAGCTTTTCCGGATTCCACGGCAACCACTGCTGGGTGCGCTCTATGAGGTAAAGGATGAGCAGCGAGACACCGCTGAAAAGGAGCATGGAGAGGCCGTAGCCTTTCCAGTCCATCTCCTTTGTGTCGTCAACGCCGCAGACGCGGTAGATCAGGCGCTCGATGGGACGCAAAACGGGATCGAGGAAGGTGGGTTTGCGTTCGTAGACGCGATAGAGGAAATTGCCCAGCGGCTTGGTCACAGCAAGCACAAGACAGAAAAAGAGAAAGATCTGGAACCACCCGTTGCCGGTCATGATTAGAATTTCTCCGGTTTCAGCAGGGCGTAGAGAAGATAGCCGCAGAGCAAGATGGAGATCACGATGAGTAGAATGTTTCCTAGCATGGATTTACCGGTTCACTTCAGGCGCTCGCAAGCGCGCAGGTAGACAATGCTGACAGCAAAAAAGACGATGGTGCAAATCGCAAAAATAAGGTCACGCATGCTTCGCTCCAGTTGAAAGAATATAGTAGCTGAACACCCTAAGAAAAAGGTGAGTCCCACATTAAGGAAACGTAAGCGCTGGGAGGGGCGGAAGGCGCCTTGCTTGTTCGGATTAGCCGGGCGTGGGACACTGGAAACCCATACCGCAAATGACCGATCACACTCTCGCTCAACCTTCACAAAGTGCGGCTGTCCCTGATGCACGCTTGGAATGGGCGTATCTGCATGTGGGATTTGTACTGATCGGGATCAGCATGACGATGCTCGGCCCGGTGCTGCCGTATTTCACGCACCGCTGGAATTTAACGGACGAGCAGGCGGGCCTGTTTTTCTCCACGCAATATTTCGGGAGTTTTCTGGGGACGCTGGCGACCAGTTGGCTGTTGCCGCGGCTTGGTTTTTCGAAGGTGATCAGCGCGGGGTATTTTTGTTTCGCAATAGGGTTGGCGTGCCTGGGGCTTGGGCCATGGTTTGTTTCGACGGCGTTCGTGGCGATTTATGGGACAGGGTATGGGCTGGCCAGTCCCTCCATCAATCTGCGTGCGACCCATTTGCCGTCTTCGAACGTGGCGGCGGCGGTAAGCTTGCTGAACTTCTCGTGGGGAATCGGCGCGGTTTCGAGCCCGTTCCTGGTGGCTTTTTTCCTGGGGCATTTGAGTTTGCGAGCGCTGGCAGCATTGCTCGCCGCATGTTTCTTTGCGTTGGCGCTGGCGCATTTTGTGCAGAAGGCGGATCCGGCTGCTTCCTCGGAGACGGCAACGAAACGCTCGTTTGCGGTGTGGCGCGCGACATTACGGCCTGCCCCGTGGGTTTCGCTAGCTTTGTTGTTTTTTCTTTACGTCGGGATTGAAATTTCCGTTGGCGGGTGGGTGGCGCTGGACGAAAAACGGATGGTAGGATTCAACCCGGCCAAGATGGCGCCCGCGCCGGCATTTTTTTATGGATTCCTGTTGCTGGGACGTTTCCTGGTTCCCATCGCGCTGAAATATTTTTCGCAGCGGACACTTTCCGTGGGAGGACTCGTGCTGACGACCGTCGGTGTCGCGCTGGTGGCGTTTGCGCAGACACCGATGATGCTGCACGCTGGGGCGCTTCTGGCCGGGTTTGGTTGCGGGCCGCAATACCCGATTTATGTGACGTGGCTGGCGGCGAGATTCAAGGAGAATGCAACCTGGCTGGCGGCGCTATTTTTCGGCGCGGCTGGGATTGGGAGCTCGCTGATTCCGTGGCTGGTGGGAATGGTGGCGTCGCAAACGCATTCGCTGCGTTTTGGATTCATGCTGCCGCTCGTTTCGGCGCTGCTGATGATTCCGTTTGCTCTTCGCGCATGTCCGGCGGCGAACAGTGAACAAACTGCAGCCGCTTGATGGGGCAGAACTGGATTTGATTGGAAAGCTTGCCTGAAAATGAAAGGGCCTCCGGATCCGGCGGATCGGAGGCCCTTATTACTTTCGATAAAAAATTTCCTACCGTTCGATGGTAAACGGCTCGGTAAGTTTGAACGTGATGGCAGTCTCCGCCGGGAATTCAACGTTTTTTCCGCCGGTGGCGCCGGATGCGGCGAGTCCACCTCCCGCGCCGACACCAGCGCCAATGGCCGCGCCCTTACCGCCGCCGGCAAGTCCGCCGATGAGCGCGCCAACTGCCGCGCCTCCGCCGGTGACGACCGCGGTACGCTTGCCCTTCCCTTTTTGCGTGCCGCCGTAAGAGTCGGTTGCGATCATGTACCCCTTGCCGTGAATTTCGACGCGCGTCAAACGGATGGCCAGGACGGCTTCGCCCTTGAAGGCACCTTGTTTTTTGGCGTCGACGACGCTTCCCGTAACGTGCGTGTTCTTCGGAATTGCGGTTCGGCCTTCAACGACGACGGGTTCAGAGACGGTGGCTTCAAATTCGTCGCCCGGCCTGGCTATGCGCGAACTGATAGTTGTGGACAAAACGACCGTGATTGGAGTGCCTGCAGGTACGACGATCGGCCGCGGGGGTTCCGGAGCGGATTGCTGGGACGCGGCAGATTGGCCGGCGCCCTGTTGGCTGCTGTCGGTGGATGGATTGGTCGAGGTGTCGCCCTTGTTGCAGCCGGCGGCCAGTCCGAGCAATGCCGCCAGTCCGAGTGTTGCCCATTTACTATTCATGGTTCCCCCCATTTTTTAATGTGCAGTTATTAATGCGATGCCGCTCGGTGATTTTCTTGCCTGGGTATCCGCTGGGCGTCGCGGCTTGCGATACATTGAATACTATCATTTCTGACTCCGGGCGAGTAGGCAAGGCTCGCGAGAATCGTAAGTTTTCCTTAATGGTTCGTACTCGTGTAACGGGCAGGACATCGGTCAGACCGATTTGCCGAAGCGCCGGCGGCCCATTACAATTTTGCACATGATGCCAGAAGCAAGAGTCGCAGCGCCGCTGACTGCGGAAGTGGCTGCGCGCATTGCGGCGGAACTGTATGGCCTGACGGCCGAGATCCGGGTGCTGCCGGGGGAATACGACGATAATTTTCGCCTGCAGGCGACGGATTCGCGCACGTTTGTGCTGAAGATGATGCACCCGGCGCGGGAAGAAGCGTTCGTGGACATGCAGTGCCGTGCGTTTACGCATCTGGCCGGTAAGGCGCCGCATCTGGCTTTGCCGCGAGTGATTCCGAGCGTAAAGGGCGAGCTTTACTGCCGCGTCGTGCTTGAGGACGAGACCTCACGGCTGGTGTGGATGCTGTCGTATTTGCCGGGGACGACGCTGGCGGAGACGAAGCCACATACGACGGAACTGCTCGGATCGCTAGGGAGGCTGCTGGGGGAAATTGATTTGGCGTTGATGGATTTCGCGCATCCTGGCGCGCAACGATTCTTGAAGTGGGACCTTTCGCGCTCCAATTGGGCGCGTGATTATCTGGGCCATATCGCGGATCCAGAGCGGAGGGCACTCGCGAAGAAGTTTCTTAATTTGTTTGAAGAGGAAGCGGTGCCGCGGTTTCCCCTGCTGCGGCGAAGCGTGATTTATGGGGACGCGAACGACCACAACGCGCTGGTGGATCCGAAGACGAAGCGCGTGGTTTCCGTGATTGATTTTGGCGATATGCATGAGGGGTTCACCGTAGGAGAACCCGCGATTGCGGCTGCTTACTCGATTTTGGGCAAGGACGATCCGCTTGCTGCGGCTGGCGCGGTGCTCGCCGGGTATCACAGGGTATTGCCGTTAACGGATGAGGAGATCGCGGCCTTTTTTGCGCTGATGGGGGCGCGGCTGGCCGTGAGCGTGGTGAATTCCGCTCATCGCAAGTTGCTAGTACCCGATGATCCATACGTTACGGCCTCTGAAGCGCCCGCGTGGGCGGCGCTGGAACTGCTGGCTGCGATTGATTCGCGGGCGGCGCTGGAATATTTTCGCGCGGCGGCCGGGAAGGTAGCTCCGATCGCCGGAGGGAAGTCTATGCGTGGATCGGGTGCCGACCTGAAAAAAGAATTCACAATTGAGGAAACGCTGGCAGCGCGGAAGCGGCTGCTGGGAGGCAATCTCTCGCTCTCGTACGAGAAGCCGCTGAAGATAGTTCGCGGCTCGATGCAGCATCTTTATGACGAGGCGGGGCGGGCGTACCTTGACGTTTATAACAATGTGCCGCTGGTGGGACACTCGCACCCGCGGGTGGTGCGCGCGATTCAGGAGCAGGTGGCGCTGCTGAATACGAACACGCGCTATCTGCACGACAACATATTGAAATATGCGGAGCGTTTGACGGCTTTGCTGCCGGATCCGCTGCAGGTATGTTACTTCGTGAATTCCGGGAGCGAGGCCAACGAACTGGCGTTGCGTCTGGCGCGAACGCACACCGGCCGCGAAGACGTGATTGTGCTGGAGCACGCGTATCACGGGCATACGTCGGCGTTGATCGACATTAGTCCATACAAATTTGACGGGCCGGGCGGGCGAGGGCGCAAGCCGTGGGTGCACGTGGCGCCGATTGCGGATGATTACCGGGGAAAGTACCGGCGCGGTGAAGCTGAGCTTGGGAAGAAATACGCGGCCCACGTTGCGGGAATTCTGAACGATTGCAAGAAGAAAGCGCAGCGCGTGGCGGCCTATATCGCGGAGACGCTGCCGAGCGTGGCGGGACAGATTGTGTTTCCACCGAACTATCTGGCGGAAGTTTATCAACAGGCGCGGGCGGACGGTGCGGTGTGCATTGCGGACGAAGTGCAGGTGGGATTCGGGCGGCTGGGCACGCACTTCTGGGGATTTGGAACGCAGGGCGTGGTGCCGGACATCGCGGTGTTCGGCAAGCCGATGGGGAACGCGTTTCCGCTGGCGGCGGTGGTGACGACGCGGGAGATTGCGGCTTCGTTTGCGAATGGGATGGAATTTTTCAGCACGTTTGGAGGGAATCCCGTGGCCTGCGCGGCGGGTTTGGCGGTACTGGATGTGCTGCGGGACGAGAATTTGCAGCAAAACGCGTTGGTGCTTGGGACGCAGTGGATTCGGGATTTGCAGGAGCTGCAGGTGAAACATCCGCTGGTGGGAGATGTGCGAGGGTTGGGGCTTTTTGTAGGGATTGATCTGGTGACTGATCGGGAGACGCGCGCTCCGGCCACGCGGCAGGCTTCGTATGTGGTCAACCGGCTGAGAGAAGAAGGGATTCTTGCAGGGACGGATGGGCCGTATCACAACGTGATTAAGTTGCGGCCGCCGTTGTGCTTTACGCCAGCCGACGCAAAGCAGTTTACTACGACGCTGGATTCCATACTCGCCGAGCCCGCGGCTCAGCCCACTGCGTGAGCTGGATGTGGACGTCGATTCTGAGCGAGGCGGGCGATTAGGAGAAGTCGATTTCGAGTTCGTCGACGAAGCACCAGCCCCAGTTTTCGCCGGGTTCGATGGAGCGCATGATGGGGTGCTTGGTGCGGTGGAAGTGCTTGGTGGCGTGCTTGTTTTTGGAGGAGTCGCAGCAGCCGACGTGGCCGCATTCCATGCACAGGCGGAGATGCACCCAGGTGTCGCCCATTTTCAGGCACTCTTCGCAGCCCTTGGTGTGCGGCGTAACTTTGTGAATGTGGTCTAAATGCTTGCAGGCGCCCATATTTTGCCAGCCCCGATCTGAACAGTTTCGGCTGCCATCCTTTATATGGCGTATAGCCGAGGTATTGGTTCGATACAAAGACTTCGTATTTAATGCACGAGCCCTACCCAAAGGATGCCTGAGCAGGCCTCGTGGAGCCAATCGCTTTTTTTGAGAATAGCCGAAACTTTTCCGGGGCCGAAGAGTCGAATGGGTGCATCGAAACTGCCGCAAGGCTTGAATTTGCGGGCGCGGCGTGATTTTGTAGGGAGACTATGAACAATCCCATTGCCGAATACACCCGGTGGCTGCACACGCGCTGGCCGGCCGGCACAGTTGAGAAATTGCCGGTGGCGGGCGAGAACGGAATCACCAGTTTGCCCGGCGTGCGAATTGCCGGCGATCTATCCGGGATTCCCCTGCTGAAATTTTCGTCACTGACGGCGACGAAGGCGGTTCGCGCAATCCTGAAGGAGCCGGATTTCCAGAAACGCGACACTTCGCAGGCGGATGTGCTGGACCTGGCCATTATTGGCGCCGGCGTGGCGGGAGTTTCGGCCGGGATAGAGGCGAAGAAAGCGCAGCTTCGCTTTGCGGTGTATGAAGCGACACAGCTTTTTTCCACGGTGGTGAATTTCCCGAAGGGGAAGCCGATTTATACGTACCCCACGGAATTGAAGCTGGACGGGGGTCTGGAATTTCGCGCCACGGTGAAAGAGGCGCTGGTGGAGGAGATGGAAGCGCAGCAGCGAGCGGCGGGGATCGAACCGGTTGCGGCGCGAATCGAGCGGCTGGAACGCTCTGGGAATTTGCTGGTGCTCCATCATGCCGGCGGAAAGACGACGCGGGCGCATCGTGTGCTCGTGGCGATCGGGCGGAGTGGGAATTTCCGGAAGCTCGGATGCCCCGGGGAAGATCTGGACAAAGTCTACAACCGGCTGTTTGACCCAAAGGAATTTGCGGGCAAGGAAGTGCTGGTGGTCGGCGGCGGCGACACGGCGCTGGAAACGGCAATCGCGGTAGCGGCGTGCGGCGGCAGGGTGACGTTGAGCTACCGGAAAAAAGAGTTTGCGCGGCCGAAGCCGGAGAACGTCGAAAAATTGCAGATGCTGGTGAAGGATCCGGCGGCGAGGGTTGCGGTGGAGCACCCTACATCCGAACGGGTGACCACGGCGGCGAGCTCGTATATGCGCGGGGAGAAGGCGCCGGGTTGCGTGCGCCTGATGATGGAAACTTCAGTACAGAAGATTGAGCCGGCAACCGCCACCCTGCGCGACGCGCCAGGCAAGACAGAGACAATTCCGAACGATGTTGTGTTCACGATGCTGGGGCGGGAAGCGCCGCTGGATTTTTTCCGGCGCTCGGGAATTCCGATTCGCGGGGAGTGGTCGGCGAAGACGTGGATCAGTTTTCTGGCGTTCTTCGCGTTTTGTTCGTTTGTGTACATCTGGAAGGCAGGCAGCCATCTGAACCAGGTCTTCCAGCAGCGGCACTGGTTTCCATTTGACGTGCCGAGCTGGTTGCACACCCTGGGCGGTTCGATTGCGACGGCCTCCGCCGATCCGCGGACGCTGCTCGGCACGCTGACGATTGATCTGGCATCGCCGGGCTTTTACTACTCCATTGGCTACACATTGGCGATTATCGCGTTCGGCTTGCGGCGGATCAAGCGGCGGAACACGCCGTACGTGAGGTTGCAGACCTACTCTCTGATGGCCTTTCAAATCATCCCGCTGTTTTTGCTGCCGTATATCGTGTTGCCTCTGATGGGCCACAACGGATGGTTTGATTCCGGGGTGATGAAGACGATCGCGGACAATCTGTTTCCGGCGGTGAACTACGAGCACGGGCGTGAATACTGGCGCGCGTTCGGCTTTGTGCTGGCGTGGCCGTTGTTCATCTGGAACGTATTTACTTCGCAGCCGCTGTGGTGGTGGCTGGGAATCTCGTTTGTGCAGACCTTTGTGATCATTCCGCTGATTGTTTATCGCTGGGGCAAAGGCGCGTACTGCGGATGGGTGTGCTCGTGCGGAGGATTGGCGGAAACCATGGGCGACACGAACCGGGAAAAGATGCCGCACGGGCCGTTCTGGAACCGGTTGAATATGGCCGGGCAGGTGATTTTACTTGCGGCGGTGCTGATCGCGGGGTTCCGGTTTGTGGGATGGATAGCGCCGAACCCCGCGCTTGGGCGCACCAGCATGCAATTGTCTTCCGGTTTGTTGAACCAGTGGTCGGTTTTGGGTGTTGAGTTGAATTACTACCACGTGGTGGATATCGGGCTGGCGGGGATCATTGGTTTGTGCATGTACTTCTGGTTCAGCGGGCGGGTGTGGTGCCGGTTTGCGTGCCCGCTGGCGGCGCTGATGCATATTTACGCGCGATTTTCGAGGTACCGGATTTTCCCGGAAAAGAAAAAGTGTATTTCGTGCAATGTTTGCACTTCGGTTTGCCACCAGGGAATTGATGTGATGAATTTTGCGAACAAGGGGATGCCGATGGAGGACCCGGAGTGTGTGCGGTGCTCGGCGTGCGTTCAGATGTGTCCGACGGGAGTGCTGACGTTCGGGCGGCTGGATTCGGATGGGAAGATTGTTTATGACAAGCTGGTGGCTTCTCCGGTGCAAATGAGGGAAGCGCATTGAGATTGGAAGAGGGAAGAGAAGGATTTCACACAGAGGTCACAGAGGAAGCGCACAGAGGGCGCAGAGAAGAGTTTAGGCTAGCGCGCCGGTGCAGCTGGAGCCGGCGCCGGCGGTGCAGCCGAAGCAGTGGCCGGCGGTGGAGATGCGGCGGCCGGCCCAGCCGGTGAAGGATTCGACGTCCCACACGGTGGCCGCGCTTCCGGGTTGTTCCAATTCCATGTCCAGCATCTGGTTGAAATCGCAATCGTAGAGTTTGCCGTCGTAGCCGATGCTGACGAGCGACCGGCACATCAGGCCGCGGAGCGTGGCGGGGTTGAAATTTTGCTTGAGGAGCTCCATGTAGACGTCGTGCTTGCCCTGGCGTTGCAAGTCCTCCTCGAAGCGATGAATCGGCATGTTGGTAATGGTCAGCAGATGGTGGAACTCGATGCCGTGCTCTTCGCGCAGGTGCTGCTTGTAGTCGGCTTCGAGTTTGGCCTGGGGCGGAGGCAGCGACGGGCCGACGGGATTGTAGACCAGGTTCAGCTGCAGCTCTGACCCGGGCATGCCGTAGCCGAGGCTGTTCAATTTTCGCAACGAGTCCATGCTTTTTTCGAAGACGCCCTTGCCACGCTGCTTGTCCACATTTTCCGCGGTGTAGCAGGGAAGGCTGGCGATAATTTCCACGCGCCGCGCGGCGAGAAATTCAGCGAGGTCTTGCTGCTGGTCCTCTAATAGAACTGTCAGGTTGCAGCGATCAATGACGTGGCGGCCGAGGCGCAGCGACTCTTCGATGAGCCAGCGGAAATTGGGATTTAACTCCGGCGCGCCGCCGGTGATGTCCACGGTGGTGACGCTGGGGCTGGCGGCGAGAATCTGCATCACGCGGCGAGCGATTTCGACGGGCATGATTTCGGTGCGTTTGGGACCGGCGTCGACGTGGCAGTGATGGCAGGCCTGATTGCACAGTTTACCGACGTTGATCTGAAGCGTGGTCGTTTCCGCGCGCAGCAATTCTGCCAGGCCGTTCTCGCGCAAAAGTTGCGTGAAACCTTTGGCATATCCATTGCCGCCCGGCAATATCGGGAATGGCGAATTCGCAACCGCCATCAGCAGCACCCGGTCTTTCGATCCCCCGGGGAGCAGCAATCCGCCGGGGCTTCCGTGGTGAGGGAATAGTCTTCGCCCTTGGTCTCGCGGGGATTGCGCAGCAGCGTTCCGCTGGTGCAGGGAAAAGGCTTGGCCTCTTCTTTGGTTACCGGCACGAGCGGCGGAACGAGGGCGAAAGAATCTTGGTACGGAGCCTTCGAATAAAGATGGAACGTTTTTTCGCAGACGGCGACGCGCATGCCGCGGCGGAGCACGTGCCCGTCGTCGTCAACCACCTGGCGGAATGGCCCTTTATAAATGACCGCCTGTTTGTGTTCCCAGCATTCGCCTTGCTTGCCCTTGTAGGCAGCGACGGTCATGCTGCGAAACTCGATGCCTTCGACGGTGCGCCAGGGGTCTTGCTGGCGGTCGAGGATTTCGATGCCGTAGAAGCCAGCATTTTCGAAGGCATCGAGGAAAAGGTCTTCGCGAAAAGCGCCGGAGATACAGCCGCTCCAAAGTCCGGCGTTTTGCTGGAGTTCAAGGAGAACGTCTTCGTCGGAGACAATGTCGGAGATGACGGCGCGGCCCCCGCGCTTCAGGACGCGAAAAATTTCCGTGAACAGTTGTTTTTTGTCTTCGGGACGCACCAGATTTAACACGCAATTGGAAATTACCACGTCCACGGAATCATCGGGAACGAGCGGCCGGGCGGTGCGCAGCTCGCTCATTGTGGATTCGAGTTTCGCGAGATCTTCCGCGGTGCGCACGGGATGAGCGGCGAGCCACGCGTCCACTTCCGTCATATTCAGGCGCAGGTCCTGGATTTTGCCTTTGCGGAATTCCGCGTTGGCGTAGCCCAGCCGCCGCGCCACTTCCGGCGCATTGCGCTCGGCGACTTCAAGCATGGCGTCGGTCATATCCACGCCGATGACGCGGCCTGTGGGGCCGGCAATCTGGCAGGCGAGGAAGCAGTTCTTGCCGGAACCGGAACCGAGGTCGAGAACCGTGTCGCCCGCATGAACATACCTGGTGGGATCGCCGCAGCCGTAATCAATGGAGAGAACTTCTTCGGGAATGGCTTTCAGGAGCTCGGGATCATAGCTGGTGGGGCAGCAGAGCGAGACTTCGCTTTTCCTGGCCCCTTCCGCGTAGCGCTCGCGAACGGCTTCCTCTTTATTCAGCGCAGGTGTGGCCATGGTGGTTCTCCTGAGTTGGTGCCGCCATTCAGCTAGGATACGCGCCTGAGCGAGAAGTTACACGAATCCGGAGAAAATTGCACGAATCCGGTCATCAAGAGGGCTTTCTTGATTGGGAGTCCCGCGCGCGCTCCTGGCGCTTCTCTTCCTTATCCTTCTCCGAAGGCGGGAAACCTTTGAAGCTGTCGGTGAATTCGTCCTCGGCTTTCTTCGGATCTTTATCGGGATCGCTCATTTTGCGAACCAGATAGACGCGCCAGACGAGCGCTTTCGCTTTGGGATCGATGAAATCGATGATCAGCGTACCCAGGTGCCGGCTGGTGGAGGCCACCGCGTTGTAGACATAGGCCCAATTACTGCCGATATAGGGCCCATAGGCCCCCCAGTTGCCCATGACCGCGACATCCACCTGCGTCTCCGGGTTAGCCCAATAACGGACGATGAGGTCGGGATTCTGTCCGGGATTCACCTCGTGCAGGCCTTTCTTTTCGAGTTCGCGCACCACCATGTGGTGAAAGCGGATGTTGATCAGGTCGGGATTCATCTGAATCGCAACCAGATTCTCCACGCCACCAATGTAGGCGAAGGTTTTGAATTTGGAAAAGTCGATGCTGGGATCGAAATCGATGGTGGTTTTAGCGGAGACGGAGAGCGCGAGACCGGAAAGCAGAGCCAGAGTAGTGAAAAAGAAGCGAATCGCAACACGGAAGTCGCGCCAGACCGGGTTATTGTCCGTCATGAGACTCCTTGGCCCTCGAGGGTTCAAATGAATTCCGCCAGATTCGTGTAGTTTAGGCCAATCTGAGGTCCTTTGGCGAGATGGGAAAAGCAGGCCGGGGAGATTCCCTGTGCGGGAGAATAGTATGGCTAGCCCTCGGCGTCGGGGGGTTCGTTGTTGAACAGGCGGACGAGTTCGGCGTGCTCCATCACCACGGCGGGGTCGCGCTGGATGGCGTCGAAATATTGCTTCTGAAAGCCGTCACCGGTTTCCGTGGGAGCGAAGAGTTTGCGCGCCAGCGAAATGGAAGCATGGGCGCCCGCTTCGGTTACGCCCTCGTCGCTCGACAGGGCTTCGTCGATGCGGACGACGAATTCAGAGATATTGTGCAGCCACGCGAATTGCGGGTCGTCAACGACCAGGCGGAAGAGTTCGCCGGTGGTGACGACGCCGTGGGCCTTTTCGTAATCGCGGCGCTCCATATCGAGCAGGGTTTTGTGCAAACGAAGAAGCGCCTCCCGCAGGGCGACAAGTTTCTGGCGCGCCGGCGTGTCGCGGCCGTCGCCTTGATTCGTGTACGGATCTTTGGGTTGAGCCAAGATTGTTGCTCCCTGACTATTTTGCGACAGTTTTGGACGGCTGGCTAGTTGGCAGGAGCGCCCTTCGGGCGAATGGCCAGGTTGTTTTTTACGGTGGAAACGCCGGAAACACTCGAGGCGCGTGCTGAGGCGAGGTCTTTCTCGGCTTCGGTCGCAACCGCCCCTTCGAGAGTGACTTCTCCGTTTCGGAGAATAATGTGGATCACCGGGACCTCCGGAACGGCGTAACGCTGCAGCGTGGAATCTTCGAAAATGGAGCGGTATACGGCGCGGCGAAAGCCGTCGTCGGTGGAGGACTTGGGAAGAACTTCAATAAGGTTTTTGACCGAGGAGACGCCCTCGAGACTTTTTACAACTGCTTCCGCGTTGGCCCGAAGTGTGGGACGCAGGACGTACCCGGTGAGTGTGGCCTTGTCGACGTCGAGGGTAAAGGTGATGTAGTCAAAGACGGAATAATAAGGAAGCACAAAAAGTTGATGCCGGATCTCGTGGGAGAGTTGGGGTTCTTCGGTCTTGGGCGCGGTTGTGGCGGGTTTCGCAGCCGGCGGATGCTGTGCAAGCAAGGAAGGCGCCGCCAGAATCAGCCCAATGCCAAGGAAGCGCGCGAACTTTCGGCAGATTGCGAAGTGCATAGACTCCAGATTAACAAAAGCGCTTCGCGGCTTGGCAGATTGTTTCGATTCGCGCACCAGCGGCGCTCTATGTTGCCACCGGGAGTTCCGGCAGTGTTAGCATACGACAGGGAATCGCGCTCTCCTTCTCCCCGTTGTTTGCTCGATTGCCCCGGGAGGACGCTTTTCAGTGTTGGCCATCGCGCATCGCGGCGCTTCAGGTCACGCGCCGGAAAATACGCTGGCGGCGTTTCGCCGTGCGATCTCGCAAGGCGTGACCTTCATCGAAACCGACCTGCATCTGACGCGGGACGCTCATTTTGTAGCCATCCATGACGCGACGCTTGAACGCACCACCAGCGGCCGCGGCGAGGTGCACCAGATTACGCTGGCCGAAATCCGAAAACTGGATGCGGGTTCGTGGTTTGCGAGCGAATTCATCGGCGAGCGCGTGCCAACGCTGGTGGAAGTTCTGGAGTTCGCGCGCAAGCATGACGTGGTGTTCTACCTGGAGTTGAAGCCCAACGGATTCTGGGGAGGCGAGCACGCGCTGATCAGCAACCTGCGCGAGTCCGGAGAAATTCCCCGAGTGGTGATCATTTCGTTTGACCCCGGAATTCTGGCGGGATTGCGGAAGCTGGAGCCGACTTTGATGACCGGCCTGCTTCACGACGGGCAAATCGAGAATCCGTTTGAGAAAGCGCTGGAAATCGGCGCGCGGCAACTGGCGGTTCGCGGCGACCTGATGACACCGAATTTCCTGAAAGAAGCGCACAAGCGCGACCTGCAAGTGGTCTGCTGGACGATCAATTCGCCGGCCCACATGCGGTTGCTGGAGGCCGCGGGCGTGGATGGAATTATGTCCGACTATCCGGACCGGCTGGTGGATTCGCTGAAGAAATAGCGTGGTAGACGGCGGCAAATTGCGCGACGCTGAGCTGTTCGGCGCGCGCATCTTCCCTCAGTTCCAATTCCTTTAACAATTCACGAATCTGCTGAGGTTTTGCGACTTGGCGGAGATTGTTCGAAAGCGTTTTGCGTTTCTGCCCGAAGCAGGACTTCACAAAATCCAGAAACTTTTCGGCGTTGCTGACGCCAGATTGCGCGCCGGGGCCGGGAAGCCGAAGTGTGACGAGCGCCGAAGCAACTTCTGGCGGAGGACTAAACGCACCGGGCGGGAGTTTGAGGACAAATTCCGGCCGCGTGTAGAACTGGGTGGCCACGGAAAGATAGCCATAGTCCTTGTTGCCGGGCTGCGCGGCTAGACGGAGGGCCACTTCCAATTGGATGATGACGTTGATTTCGTCGATCTGATCGGCGAAAGAAAAGAAGCGGTGAAGGATCGGGGAAGTGATGTAGTAAGGGAGATTGCCGTAAAGACGAATGCGCCGGCCGGCGGCGAGAGAGCGCAGGTCGGTTTCGAGGACGTCGCCGGGAACGATGGTAAGGTTCGGGTGCTTGCCGGCGAATCGCCGAAGCCGCTCAATGAGAGGCGGGTCGAGCTCCACCGCATAAACAGGAACGCCGGTGCGGACGAGATATTCGGTCATTTCCCCATGGCCAGCGCCAATTTCAATCCAGCAATAATTTTGATCAGCCGGATTTGTGAGAACTTCCATGCCGTGTGCGGAGACGCGAATCGCGCGGGCGATTTTTTCGCGCCAGCCGGCATCGCTCAGGAAGTGCTGTCCAAGTTTCTGTCTGGCCATGAGTGTGTAATCCGTCAGTCTATCAGTTTTAGGCTCCGTGGCCGTTCGAGACGATTGGACGGAGACTTCGGGGGTGATAGAGAGGGTTGGCGTTGCGCGGAGAGCTTTGTGTTGCTGACGATTCGCTATCGGCTCATACTTCGGCCGCAGGGGACAGGTCATGTCGAGTACACCTTCCACGGAATCTAATGGCGCACTCTGGCTGACAACGGCTGCTTCTTTGGCGGTGGGGGCAGCGTTTTTTGCGCTGTGGTTCTGGCTGCTGCCGGGCTGGCTGGGGTTTGACGTTGCGGGGGCGGGCGCAGCACGATGGCGATGGATTGGCGCGGTGCCGTCGGTGTTGGGCTTTTCCGTGGCGTTGCGATGCATTTGGGATTTCGGGCGCACGGGGCGCGGGACGCCTGCGCCGTTCGTTCCTCCTCAACGTTTGGTGGTCGTGGGATTTTATCGCTATGTAAGAAACCCGATGTACGTGGGCTTCTTCGCGGGCTGGATGGGCTTGTGGGTCGTTTTCGGAAAAGCGAGCCACATGGCACTGGTGATTTTATTGGTTGCGATGGCCGCCGTTGTTTTGTTTGTGAAATTCTATGAGGAGCCGACACTCCGGAAAATGTATGGCGCAGACTATGAGGAATATTGCAAAAACGTACCGCGCTGGATTCCGCGAACGCACGCCTGGAGCCGATGAGGCGCACTGAACTGCATCGCGGGCTTGGCGAACTAATCCGGAAGCAGGAAACCCGGCAAAAAGTGGGGAAGGAATCAGGTTGACGCTGGGCGGGGCCTTCGATAGCGTAGGAATTTCGCACTTCAACTATGCGCATTCTCTTTGCAGCTTCGGAAGCGTTGCCCTACGCGAAGACCGGCGGCCTGGCCGATGTGCTGGAGGCCTTGCCACGCGCTTTGGTGAAATTGGGCCATGAAGTGGCTGTGTTTATGCCACTCTACCGCGGGGTGAAGTCCGTGTCGGTGGTGATGCCCAGCCTGACCATCCCGCAGGGAACGCGGCTGCGGTTTCCGGCAATCAAGAACGGCTCGGTGCTGCGCGGTGTGCGGTATTTTTTTCTGGATGATCCTTTCTTTTTTGACCGGGAGGGCATCTACGGCGAAAAAAATCGCGAATTTCCCGACAACGCGGAGCGGTTTACGGAGTTTTCCCGCGCCACGATCGAATTGGCCAAGCACATCTGGACGCCCGACGTTTTTCACTGTAACGACTGGCAGACGGCAATGGTGCCGGCGCTGCTGCGGTCATCGTATGCGGATGATCCGGTGGTGAAGGACATCCCGGTGGTGTTCACGATCCACAACATCGGCTACCACGGCGTGTTTCCCCCGGAATCGCTGGCACGGGCGGGGATTCCGCAGGGATTGTTTCATCCCGGCGGGATTGAATTTTTCGGGAACGCCAATTTTCTGAAGGGTGGGCTGATCTATTCGGATTACCTGGCGACGGTGAGCCGCAAATACGCGCAGGAGATTCAAACTCCTGAATTTGGATTTGGATTGGATGGAGTCATTCGTTCCCGTGCCAGCCGGCTGGTTGGAATTTTGAATGGTGTGGATTATTCGGCCTGGAGCCCGGAACGGGATACTCTGATTCCCGCGAAATTTTCGGCAAAAAACCTGGAAGGGAAGAAGGACTGCAAAGCAAAGCTCATCGAAGAGTTTCACCTGCTGCGCGACAATTCGAGCTGGCCGATCATCGGGATTGTGTCGCGGTTCGCCGACCAGAAAGGCTTCGACCTGATTGCTGCCATCGCGCGCGACCTGATGCACGAGGATCTTTTGCTGGCGGTGCTGGGAACGGGGGACAAGCGGTACGAAGAATTGTTCCGCGCGCTGGCGACGGATTTTCCGGGCCGCGTGGGTGTGAAGATCGCTTATGACAACACGTTGGCGCATCTGGTCGAAGCGGGCTCGGATATGTTTTTGATGCCGTCGCGCTATGAACCTTGCGGATTGAATCAGATTTACAGCTTGCGTTATGGCACGGTGCCGATTGTGCGCGCGACTGGTGGGCTGGATGACACGATTGAAATGTTCGATTTGGAGCATGGCACGGGGACCGGGTTCAAGTTTACGGAGTACTCGGGCGGAGCGCTGTTGCACGCAATCCGCCAGGCGTTGCACTATTACTCCGACGACGGTATCTGGAAGCGCATTCAAATGAATGGGATGGCGAAAGATTTTTCGTGGAACACCTCAGCGGCAGAATATGCGAAACTATATGAGGCTGCCAGGGCGGCAAGAAACCAAACGACAGTTCCCGCATCTAACTAATCTGGAAAGTGGCTGCCTAGTTGCAGCCCAAAGAGGATACAAAGGTTATGGCTGAAAATATTCTTGTGGTGAATGACGGAAACTTCGATACCGAAGTGCTGACGGCAAGCAAGTCGCAGCCCGTCATGGTCGATTTTTGGGCGGAATGGTGCCGCCCGTGTCACATGTTGGCACCAACGGTGGCGGAAATTGCCCAGGACTACGCGGGCAAGCTGAAGGTGACCAAATTGAATGTGGACGAGGCGATGAATTCTTCGACGCGTTACGGCATTCGCGGCATCCCCACGCTGCTGGTTTTCAAGGATGGGCAGGTGGTGGAGCAGATTGTCGGCGCAGTGCCCAAGGATCAGATCACGAAGGCGCTGGACCGGCACCTCGGATAATTGCATCCTGCGCTTCGGAAAAATTAGAGTGGAAACACGGCCCGCTTTTGTAGCGGGCCGTTGCTGTTTCTGCCGGGGAGTAAATTATTGGCGGAGGGCGGGATGGCAAAATCGAAGCGGGAGCTGGTGCGGTGCCACTGGGCGAGCAATGCGCTGAACATTCCTTATCACGATGAGGAGTGGGGTGTGCCGGTGCACGACGATCACCGGTGGTTTGAGTTTCTGATTCTGGAGGGCGCCCAGGCGGGATTGAGCTGGGACACAATTTTGCAGAAGCGGGCGCGCTACCAGAAAGTTTACGCGGGCTTTGATCCCGCAAAGGTGGCGCGGTTTGATGCGAAGAAATCGCGCGAACTGATGGCCGACTCGGGCATCATCCGCAACCGGCTGAAAATTGCAGCCGCGGTGACGAACGCCCAGGCGTTTCTGAAAGTGCAGGAAGAGTTCGGGAGGTTCGACAGGTATGTGTGGCAGTTCGTGGGCGGCTCCCCAATCCAGAACAAATGGAAGAAACACGGGCAACTGCCGGCCGTGACCCCGCTGGCGACGGCCTTGAGCAAGGATCTAAAGAAGCGCGGCTTCCGATTTGTAGGGCCGACAATCATTTACGCGCTGATGCAGGCGACCGGGCTGGTGAACGACCACCTGGTGAGTTGCTTCCGGTACAAGCAGGTGTAGCAAACCCAGCTTGCGACTGATAAGTTCCTTTGCTAATTTAGGGATAGAGCGGGCGTCGTACAATGGCAGTATAGAAGCTTCCCAAGCTTCGGACGTGGGTTCGATTCCCATCGCCCGCTCCAGATCTCACGATGATTCTGTTTTCCCTCGCGTTACCGCAAGAACCAGCTGATTACCTACACTTACGACCAGTAGAACTCCGGTCCCGGAGTCCGGTTAGATCACCGAAGCTTACACGAAACCCTGGAAGGAGAAAGCCACTTCTACGCTGAACCGGGTCCGATTTCGGAGCGAAAGGATATTTCGGAGCACTGTCGTCGTTGGATGTAAGAATGGTAGAATTACGAATTGTTAAGTTATTTTTTATTGACACTAACTCAAGTTAACGTAAGATGTTCATGCATAGCTGTAACAGCATAGCTGTTGCAAATTACTCAGTTTCTTCTAATTCAAGTCCTGGAGCAACTATGGTCGCCCTAACCTGGTCGGGACGTGCTCTTCGCGGTAAGCCGCGACGATGCAAGCGAGCAACAGTAGGTGTCTTGGCAGAGGGGTTGTCGCATGTGCTTCCTTGGGAGTCTGCCGTTATCTGAAGAATTCATGCCCCACGGGTTTTGTTACCTGTGGGACCGCAGTCTCATCTGGCTACACCTGGTTTCTGACGTTCTCATCGCTGCGGCGTACTTCTCCATTCCGATTACCCTCCTCTATTTTGTGCGGAAGAAGCGCGATCTTCCGTTCCATTCCATGTTTCTTTTGTTCGGCCTGTTTATCGTTGCGTGCGGCAGCACCCACCTGATGGAAGTGTGGAACCTGTGGCATGCCAACTATTGGCTGGCGGGGATTATCAAGGGGATTACGGCGGTTGTTTCGGTGATCACCGCGATTCTGCTCTATCGAGTCGTGCCGAAGGCACTCGCTCTACCGCGCCCCAGCGCCCTCGAGGAACTGAATCGGAATCTAGTGGACCGCACGGAAGCGCTGGGAAGAGCCAACACAGAATTGGCAGCCACCAACGATGCGTTGCAGCGTTCTCAGGAGCAACAGCGATCTTTTTTCGACGCCATTCCGAGCCCTGTATGGGTCTTTGATTGGGAAACTTTGGCCATCAAAGACGTAAATCAGTCAGCCATCGAAACCTATGGATACACGCGGAAGGAGTTTCTGACACTTACGATCAAGGACTTGCGGCCCAGCGATGACATCCCGGTGCTGATGGAACATATGCGAAAGTCGCCGGACGGCGGGGGCGCGACGGGCACTTGGCGTCACCGAAAGAAGGATGGGTCGTTGATTGACGTGGAAATCACCACGGGCGCGGTTCAGTTTGACCGCCGAGAGGCGTGCCTGGCTGTCGCGACGGATATCACCGAACGGAAGAGAATCGAAGAGTCCGTCGCAGAAAGCGAGAAAAAATTCAGAGGCCTTCTGGAAGCGGCGCCCGATGCCATCGTTATCGTCAACCGTGATGGAGAAATCGTACTGGTCAACTCCCAGACGGAAAAAATGTTTGGTTACACGCGGAGCGAACTGCTGAATCAGAAAGTGGAAATGTTGCTGCCCGAGAGATTTCGAAAGGAGCATCCCGGCCACCGGGGAGGTTTTTTTAGGGACCCAAAGGTTCGATCCATGGGCGCGGGCCTGGAGCTTTATGCGGTTCGCAAGGATGGAAGCGAATTCCCCGTGGAGATCAGCCTAAGCCCTCTTGAAACAGAAGATGGGGTGCTGGTCTCAAGCGCGATTCGGGATATCACCGAACGGAAATTGATGGAAGAGGCGCTGAGGGAGACCAATGAAAAGCTGCGTCTTTTGGCGAGTGGCGTCCGAGATTACGCCATCGTGATGCTTGACCCCGAAGGCCGAATAACTACCTGGAGTGAAGGAGCGGAACGAATTGAAGGTTATCGCGCCGAGGAGATCATCGGCCAACATTTCTCAAAGTTTTGCACGCCGGAAGCGGCGGCAGAGGGCAAACCGGCCCTGGAACTTAAGCTTGCAGGGGAACAAGGACGATTTGAGGAGGAAGGCTGGCGCGTGCGGAAGGACGGTTCCCGCTTTTGGGCGAGCATTGTAGTCGCTCCTCTTCGCGATAAGACGGGGCGGCTTCGCGGTTTCGCCAAGGTCACTCGAGACATCACCGAACGGAAACAGATCGAGGAGCAATTGGAAAGCAAACGAAACGATCTGGCGAGTTCGAACCTCGAACTAATCGCGGCGAACAGGGAACTGGAGGCGTTCAGTTATTCGGTGTCGCACGACCTGAGGGCGCCCCTGCGCAGCATCGATGGATTCAGCCTGGCGCTGCTGGAAGATTATGGGGAAAAGCTCGACGAAGAAGGGCGGGACAATCTTTATCGGGTGCGTGCAGCCACTCAGCGGATGGGACTGCTTATCGACGATCTTCTGAATCTCTCGCGAGTGAGTCGCAGCGAGATGAAGCTGCAAAGGGTGAACCTAAGCGCGATCGGACGAATCGTGGCCGCGGAATTGGCGAAAGACCAGTCAAAGCGGCGAGTTGAGTTCTACGTCGAGGAAGGCATGGAGGCTTACGCCGATCCGCACCTGATGAGGATTGTACTGGAAAATCTGCTGGGGAACGCCTGGAAATTCACTTCGAAGCGCGAGTCCGCGCTCATCGAATTTGCGCAAAAAGACGGAGAAGGGGGCCACGCCTACTTCGTGAGAGACGACGGAGCGGGTTTCGATCCCGTCCGCGCAGCGCGGCTTTTCGGCGCGTTTCAACGGTTCCATGACAAAAACGATTTCCCGGGAACGGGCGTGGGGTTGGCGACCGTCCAGCGAATCATCCAGCGGCATGGCGGGCGCGTGTGGGCGGAAAGCGCGGTGGATAAGGGCGCCGCATTTTATTTCACGTTGCGGGCAGCGGGAGAGGGAGGATCCGATTGATAAGCGAAAAGATAATTCTACTGGTGGAAGACAACGCGGACGACGAGAAATTGACGCTTCGCGCCATGAAGAAGCACAACATCGGAAACGAGGTGGTTGTGGTACGGGACGGCGTGGAGGCTCTTGATTATCTTTTTCGGACCGGACCCTACGAGGGGAAGAATTTGAGTGTAATGCCACAGGTGGTACTGCTTGATCTGAAACTGCCAAAACTGGACGGACTGGAGGTCTTACGTCGCCTGCGAGCCGACGAACGCACGAAGCTTCTGCCCGTGGTGATTCTGACATCGTCGAATGAAGAACAGGATCGCATCACCGGATATGCCCTGGGGGCAAACAGCTACGTTAGAAAACCAGTGGACTTCAAACAGTTTATGGAAGCCGCGCGCCAATTGGGGCTTTATTGGCTGATTCTGAATGAGCCACCACCGGCAAGGAGGACGTGATGGGAACCCCCCTTCGACTACTTATCATCGAGGATTCGGAAGACGATACAGCTCTAATCCTCCAGGAGCTAAGGCGGGGGGGTTACGAAACCGATTTCAAACGGGTGGAATCCGAGGATACGTTGAAGTCTGTCCTGGCTCTCCAGGATTGGGACCTGGTCATTTCTGATTTCTCCATGCCACAATTTTCCGGGACCGATGCACTGAAGCTGGTTAGAACGATGGGATCGGACACCCCATTTATTTTCGTTTCGGGAGCGATGGGAGAAGACACCGCCGTCGCGGCTCTAAAGAACGGGGCGCAGGATTACCTGGTCAAAACGAATTTGACGCGACTGGTTCCCGCCGTCCAACGCGAGTTACAAGAGGCGGAGGACCGGAAAGAGCGGAAGCGCCTGGAAAAGCACGTGCAGCAATTGCAGAAATTCGAGGCGATTGGACGGCTGGCCGGCGGGATTGCCCACGACTTCAACAATACGATCGGGGCGATCATGGGCTGGGCAGAATTGGGATACGACGAATCCAAAGAGGGAAGCCGCTCCCGTGACCGCTTTGAGAAGATTCGTGAACAGGCTGTTTGGGCGGGGAAGCTGACTTCGCAGTTGCTTACCTTCGCACGCCGGCAAGTGCTCCAGCCGCGCGGGGTAAATTTGAACACCCTGGTAGACGAGAGCATGAAGCTGCTCTACCGGCTTATTGGGGAGCAGTTTGATACCCGGGTCATCAAGCATCCGGAACTGGAAATCACACTGGTTGATCCTACCCAGGTGCAGCAAGCGCTGATGAATCTTTGCCTGAACGCGCGGGACGCCATGCCCGAAGGGGGGACGCTGACCATCGAGACGCAGAACGTGGAGATCGATGACGAGTATTGCCGGCAGCATCCTTCTGGAACGCCGGGACGGTATGTGATGTTGTCGGTTTCCGATACCGGGGTCGGGATGGACAAAGCTACCTTGGATCAAGTGTTCGAGCCGTTTTTCACGACCAAAGAACTGGGACGAGGGACTGGACTGGGACTGGCGACGGTGTACGGGATCGTGAAACAGCACAACGGCTTTATCTACGCCTACAGCGAGCCCGGAAACGGAACAGTGTTTCGATTGTATTTCCCTGTGCTAATCGGCTCAGCGGCGCCGCCGGAGATCCGGGCTAAAGAATCGTCGCAGAAAGGCACCGGAACAATTCTGGTCGCGGATGATTATGACGCCCTTCGAGAAACGACTCGTGAAATGCTGATGAGTCTCGGATATAAGGTGATTTGCGCAAAAAATGGCGCCGAAGCCATCGAACTCTTTCAGAGGAATGCGGATCAGATCGACCTGGTTCTGTTGGATGTGGTGTTGCCGTCGTATAGCGGGCCGGAAGTCTTCTCTCGGATCTTATCGATTCGGCCCGGGACCAAAGCCGTTTTCGTGTCGGGTTATTCTGACGACAACGCATTGCTGAATTCAGCAGTTCAGAGGGGAATCGGGATTTTGCAGAAACCCTTCAGCTTGAGCAGTCTGAGCCGGGCAGTTCGAGAGGCGATGGGCAGGGAGTCCCCGGCAGAGTGAGAATTATCCAAATGTCTCGCGGAAGGCGACCCGAAAGTCCAACGCCCTACCGGCTGATTAGCCAATATACCGTAACTTGTTATAGACGTATCGAGAGGTTATCTACTAAACTCAGCCTAGCTTGGCCATCTGGGAGAGTTCCGAGGATTGATCTGCGCTGGAGGGCCGTGATGCCGAAAACCTCGACTGCTTTTGAGCATGTGCCCCCTGACGCGGTTGCCAATTCGCTCCGAGATCAAGGAATCGCATTCCGCGGTCCATTCTGCTCACACGGTAAGCGCATTGTCTTCGTGGTCGAAAACTACATTTTTCTGGAATCTGAACTCCTCAATCTGTTAAGGCAAAATAGGCTGGATCAAGACGGTATCCGGCAACTTGCCAGGCATCTCGACACCGCCAACTCCAAACAGTAAGACTCGTACCAACGGCACGCGAGCGGTCTCTCGATCCACCACGCGCAAAGCCGAAGCCCAGTCCTCCGCCTCGGCATATCTGCGAATCTCTTTTTGCCAGTTGAGTGTTTGCGAACTTCCGGAAAAGGGGCAGACCGCCAGCAGCGCGCCAAGGATTAGAACAAAAATCAGTCTAGCCGGCCGCGTGTGGTGCCTGCGGCTCCGAATGGTTGTTTTGGGGCTGACGGCGAATTTTCGAAAAGAGCACATTTGTCGTGGGGTTTGCGGGCTCGAGAACGCGCAGATAAAGCATGAGAGATTCCTGCGCGTTCATCGGGTCCGCCTGGCACACAGTCACTGAATCGACTCCCACGGAATGTGCGGCTCGAGCGATTCCGAACTACGCTACACACTCGGTTGCAGTCCGACTGCTGCGGGAGGTTTAGTCTTCCGTTGACCGCACAGACTGGATGTGACCTCCGCGCGGTCCATGTTGCCCGTCGCGGCCATGCGGCCCATCGTGGCCCTTCTTGGGTTTCTTGATTTTGTTGACAAGCACGAACGGCGCATCACCTCCACCGAGTCCATCGCACGGGCCGCCGCTGATTCCGTAATAAGCCGTGTACGCAAGGTTTGTCCCGTCATTGGCGGTGCCCGCCGTTCCATCCGCCGGATTGTCCTCGCCAACGGCTGCGACGGAACCGTCAGTGTTCGTCGCAACGGTGTTGACCCACACCTCGGTGCCATTGGCATCAGTGCCAAAAAGTTCGAATCCGGCGCCCGAGGATTGCGAAACACCTGCCGCCATGTTTGGTTGCAGCGTGACGGGGTTCGCGATGCATGCGGTGCCCGAAGAATTGACAAGTCCGCTGCCAAGGATACTGATCGTCCCGCTCAAAGTCTTGTCGGTATTCGTGGTTAGCGTGAAAGAAGCCGAAACTGCCAACGGCCCACTGCCTACGTCTGGGGCGTCAAATGCGCCCATCCAAGTGCCCGACAGATCATCAAACCAGGTTGCCGTAAAGTTGCCATCGGCCGTGCCGGAACCGAGACTTCCTTGCGTGCAACCGCCCGATGACCGCTGATACGTCCCGGTAATGACTTTCGGAGGACCCTGTGCAAGTAATCCGGTGAACACATAATGAAACGGCGTCTGGCCGGTAACCGAGACCGTGAAATCGACGACCACATTTCCTAGCGCGTCGACGGAGCTGTTCGCTACGGTTATGTTGTTGTAGCTTACGGTGTCACACGCCACGGTGTCGGTCGTAAACGCGGACATGTTTGTCAGTACCGTGCTGCCAGGCGTCTGAAGCAGATAAGTGCTGAAGATGGATTGACCCATTGTAGTGAGTTGCGTGGAATTGTCACCTGAGGTGACGACGAATTCCCATCGTCCCTGAATCACAGGGACCGCGGCTGATGCAATTCCAGCCGACGCAAGCCATGCCAAAGCCAGGCCAGCTTGTTTTAAAATCGAGGAGAAGTTTGCAAGACTTTTAAAGTTCATGATCGCGTTGCTCCTGAAGAGTGAAATCCTAGGAATAGGGAAAAATGCAATGCTCTGGCCATTCTTTCGAACCTTTATCGGCTGTGGAGGCCTTGTGGATTCAACGACTTGCCAATTGTTGTACCGGCGTGTTCCTTCGGGCTCGTCCGGTTCCTGGATTGGTGTCTAAAATTTGAACGCCGCTCCGCCCCTCGCAGAATTTTCTTTATTTTGATGTGGTGTCAGTTCTGCTTTCGGGTGGGCGCCCCAGTTAGGAAACTTTCTCTACAAACAGGGCGCTGCTGCCTTTGAAAAGCTCATAATATATACAAATGGTTACCGGCCGCTGGATCGCGGCCACTATTGATTTGCTCGCTCATTTCCCCGGCCCGGAATGAGACGGATGCTCCGGAGAAGAGCCCATGTCCCAAAGCCACCCGCGTGTCCCACTTCTTGCGATCGACGATGATGCTGCGACTTTGCGATTGATCCAGGACGCGCTGACCGACACCGAGTTGGATATTCACACGGCGTCCGATCCCCAAGCCGGCCTGGAAGCCTTCAAAAGCATTCGGCCTCGTATCGTTCTGGTAGATCTCATGATGCCCACCCTGACTGGCATGGATCTTCTTGAGCGCATGTTGAGTAAAGACCCCGGCGTCGAAGTGATCCTTATGACAGGCCACTATTCCACCGATTCCGCAGTCGAAGCCATCCAGAAAGGCGCGCGCGACTATCTCGATAAGCCCCTGAATCTGCAAAAATTACGCTCGCGTATCTCGGGCCTCTTAGCCGAAGTGAGAGAAAAAGAAGCGGCGTTCCAGCTGGAACGCAAGATGATGGACGCTTTTCAGTTTGAAGGCATGATCGGCCGCAGCCCGTTAATGCTCGACGTTTTTGCGAAGATTCGGCGTGTTGCTCCCCACTTCCAAACCGTCCTCATTACCGGTCCCACTGGCACGGGCAAAGAGTTGGTGGCCCGATCCCTTCATAATCTCCGCAATGCGGGTTCCGGGCCTTTTGCCGTGTGCAATTGCGCCGCCGTGGTTGACACACTTTTCGAGAGTGAATTGTTCGGGTACGTGAAGGGCGCATTTACAGGAGCCTCAGCGGACAAGATCGGCTTGTTTGAATACGCCAATCGCGGAACCGTGTTTCTCGACGAAATTGGCGAAATGCCGCTTCCGGCGCAGGCAAAGCTCCTCCGCGTCCTCCAAGAGAAGGAAGTGCAGCGTGTCGGCTCGCCCGTCCCTCGTAAAGTGGACGTCCGGGTCATCGCGGCCACCAATCGCGATCTCACCGCTCTGATTAAGGATGGGAAGTTTCGCGAAGACCTTTACTACCGGCTGGGGATGATCGAAATCAGCTTGCCCCGCCTCGCGGACCGCAAGGAAGATCTGCAGTTTCTCGAGCGCTTCATGGTGGAAAAGTACGCTAAGCAATACGGGAAACAGATCAATGGCATCACGCGTCGCGCCCAGAATTGCCTGGCCGCGTATTCCTGGCCGGGCAACGTTCGGGAACTGGAAAACGTTCTCAGCCTGGCTGTCATGATGGCCGAAGACAATCTGATCGACCTCCATGACTTGCCCAAGACTCTTCTGACTCCCAACATAGAGGCTACTGTCCAAGGCCAGAAATTGTTGACCTTCGAAAAACTGCAACGTGTCCATTTGCAGCGGGTCCTGGAGCATGTAGAGGGGGACAAGACCCGCGCGGCAGAGATTCTGGGCATTAGCCGCTCCACCCTTTACAACCTCTTATCCCGGGCAAAGGCCGGATAGGCTGGTGTACGCGACCAAATTCTGGACGCCCGTAAGGAACTTGCACGAATGCCTGACCAATTGAATCTTTCGAGTAAGTCTACATCGCACCCCATCCATCCCCTAAGTTATTGAAATGCCAGGGCCAGCGTCTGGCGGGCCAGCGAACTCTTCTTTTGTCGCCGGTTTGGAATGACCTGTGCAATTACCACTGCAATGTATGTGTTCAAGGACAACCTCCGGGCTCTCGCTGGCGCAATCCTCTTGTTCTTCAGGGGAGTCGGTTCCAATTGCAGGGGCCCTTTTTCCGCTGACCTCCCCCCCTACCCTGGCCCCAGCTAATCATTCTGCCATTCACGGGAATGTATTGGCTGGGGACTCCCTCCTCCAGTTTTTGGGCAGCGGAGTACGCGGAAGCAGCAAGTCATGAGTGAACTAAGCTCCAAAGGCGACGGAAAGAACGGCCTCAGAATGAATTTTCTCCAGATTGAGGTCCGCGAATGGGGATTGTTGGCGACCGCAATCATCATCACGCTGCTGCTCACCGCTGGGATTATCTCCTTTGCCTTTCCGGCATTTCATTCAACTTTTGCGCAATCCGATTTGCCCTCCAACCAGATACTCCGCGGCCTGGTCGGGATGGTTCTTTTGTTCGATCTCTACTGCATCTATCAGCAACTCCAAATTCAGAAAATGCGGCAGCAGCATTTGCGTAGAGAGGAACTGTTCCGCCTGATCAGCGAAAATGCCGCCGATATGATTGCTGTTGTCGACAGCCACGGACACCGGCTTTACAACAGTCCTTCCTACGAACGGATTTTGGGCTATACCCCGGAAGAGCTGCGGCAGACCTCCGCATTCGAACAGATTCATCCTGAAGACCGGGAGAGGGTGGCGAACGCCGCGGCCTTTGCGGAGAAGTACGGGACGGGACAAGCCATCGAATACAGGATGCGCGACAAAACCGGACAATGGCGGGTTCTGGAATCGACCGCAAGCGCGGTTCGCAACAAGAACGGCGAAGTGGAAAAGTTAATTATCGTCAATCGCGACGTCAGTGAGCGCCGATTGCTGGAAAAGCAGTTTCTCCAGGCGCAAAAGATGGAAGCCGTCGGCCGGCTGTCGGGTGGTGTGGCCCACGATTTCAACAACCTCCTCGGCGTAATCATCGGCTATGCGGAGTTGCTTGAGGATGGAACAGCCAACTCCACAAATTATCGCGAGAGCATCGATCAGATTCTCAGTGCGGGGCGGCAGGCCGCCTCTCTCACGAAACAGCTTCTGGCTTTCAGCAGGCAACAGGTTTTAGAGCCCAAAATCTTCGACGTCAACGCAATCGTGCGAGACACACAGAAGATGCTTCGCCGGCTGATCGGGGAAGATATCGAGCTCGTCACCCAACTGGACGGCGCAGTCAACAAGGTAAAAGTGGATCAGGCGCAGCTCCAACAAGCCATCATTAACATGGCCGTGAACGCCAGAGACGCCATGCCGAACGGTGGCCAACTCAGCATTCAAACTGACAATTTTGAGATGGATGAACAGGCCATCCACAAGTACCAATACCCTGTGCTCGTTGGTTCTTATGTGCGCATCCGCATTTCGGATGACGGCGCCGGCATGGATTCGGAGACCCTGGCGCGTGCCTTCGAACCATTCTTCACGACGAAGGAGAAGGGAAAAGGCACGGGGCTTGGGCTCGCGATGGTCTACGGATTCGTGAAACAAAGTGGCGGATACATCGATCTGACCAGCGAATTGGGAGTCGGAACGACCCTTACTATCTACCTCCCCCAAATGCAGGACCGGTACAATGAGGACGGAGCAGGCGTAAGTTCGGACGAATCCTTTGCCGGCAAAGGAACCATTCTCCTCGTGGAAGACGATGCCCCTCTTCGGCAGTTGACTGTTCGCCTATTGCAATCCTTCGGCTATCGAGTTCTTGATGCCCAGGATGCCGCCTCCGCCCTTGCCATCAGCGACACCACCAGAGAAAACATCGACCTTTTGCTGACCGATGTGGTTTTGCCCAAAACCAATGGACGCGCCCTCGCGGAAGCACTTCAGGAGAGGCGCCCAACTCTTCGCGTCCTCTTCACGTCCGGTTATACCGGTCAGATCGTCGGCAAGGGCAACATCCTCGAGGAGAACTGCCATTTTCTTCCGAAACCATACACACGCAGTTGTCTCGCACAGAAGGTACGCGAAGCCCTGGAGGTCCACCCGACATTAGGCTAGCGTATTGAGCCATAACCACATGCGAAAGGAAGAAAGAACATGAAGAAGCTGGTAGTCATTGACGATGATCCAAAAGTGCGCAGCCTGATGCGCGTGCGTCTGCAGTCCGCCTATGAAGTATTCGATACAGGTGACCCCGCAGAAGCGTTTGCCCTTGTCCTGGCCAAAAAGCCCGATGCCATCCTGCTCGATTTGCTCATGCCGGGACACAGCGGGTTTGAACTGTGCCACAGCATGCACTCATTCAGTTTCACTTCCAAGATACCCATTTTCATCGTGACCGGCGAAAACGGAAACTTCTTTAGAGAACACTGCAAGACTCTTGGAGCAAGCGGCTACTTCGAAAAGCCTGTCGACTTCCCGGCGCTCATCGGGGCAATCGAATCCGCAGCCCCGGCTCGCAGGATTGAGAGACGCGCGCATCTCCGCGTGGCCATGAAAGTGATGCTCAAGCTGGTGGTTCGCGGCGAAAGCAACAAGTTTAAGTCCGAGATCGTGACTACCGAAAATATCAGTGCGGGAGGTTTTCTTTGTGCCTGCACAACTCCGTTAGCTAAGGATGACGTCGTGGAGGTCCATTTGTCGGGCCAGGAAGAACGTTACGTGGGTAAAGCGCGTGTGGCTCGGAAGGAAGTCTCTGGCGCGCCCTGGCAAAACTATGGTTTCCAGTTGATCGAGAAATCAGAAGCCTGGGTGCTCCAATAGCGACAAACCGGCAATCAAGGAATGCTTTTGGAGATTCCCCAATTCCAATTCATAGCCGAAAGGTCAGAACATGCTAGAACTGAAAAAAGATCCAGCAGCCAAGTCTCCCTGGTGTTCCGCCTCGAGGGAAGACCTCTGCTCTGCCGTTCAATGCCTGCGGGATAGCTTCATCACTTACGTCGGCCCGTTTGTTATCAAATCGGGTGTCGCCGCATTCCGGGTATCGCACTACCTGCTAACTGCGGATGAATTGGTCGTACTCTATAAGTCAGGCCGCCTTACCCAGGAAGGCCTGTCAAATTTCGCAAAGGGCCTGAGCATAGCTGAGGAACGGATCGGCTTCGAGCGGAGGGGATAAACGATCCAGTCTGGCAACCAGAATCTGAATCCGGATTCAAAGAAAGTTGCCATGGATACTCACGTAAACCGACTTGAATTTGAGATATATGCCGCAAACAACGACAACAACGCCTGCAAAATCCTCCTCAATCGCGGGTATACAACTCCGGCCTGAGCCTTCGACGCAAAGTCTCTTTTATCCTGGCACGCGCGGCGCCCTCAGGCACACCATTCTTTGCATTGGTGTGTTTTTGCTTTATCTGTTCCTGAATCGACCCGACGTCATCCTTCTCTCCCGTCTGGGTTTGACGGCTTGGTATCCGGCAATCGGCTTGGCGTTCGCGATCATGCTTGCTATCAGCCCGCGCTACATGCCGCTGTTTGCGATTGCCGGTTCGGTCTCTGGCATCCTTTTTTTTCACCAAGCCTTCTATTCGTGGGGCACGCTCGTCGGCGTGCCGCTGGAAATCGCGGCCTACGCTGTGGCGGCATACTTGCTGCGAGGCCCGCTCAAAATCGATAGTTGCCTGGGCCAGCGGCGAGACGTTATGCGGTACGTGCTCGTAGTATTGGTGGCCGCCATTCCCGCCACAGTGATTGGCGTCGCCTGCCTCTGCGCTGATCGTTCGATTCCCTGGTCGCAATTCTGGGGCTCGGCTATGGATTGGTACGTCGGTGACACCATCGGTTTGCTGAGTGTTGCTCCCTTTCTTCTGATTCACGTTTTACAGTGGGTTGGTAAATGGACCGCAGTTCCCGTTTCAGAGACGGTTCGCGAGGGGCGCGAGTGGGCTAGAGGGATTCAGGAAATAACACCGCTCCAGGTTCTGGAATTCCTTGCTCAAGCCGCTTCCTTCGGCCTGTTGTTCTGGGTCATGTTTGGCCGGCCCGATTCACAACAATTATTCTATCCGGCATTCCTGCCGATTATTTGGATGGGAATGCGGCGTGGGATCCGTGGAGCGGTCACCGGCTTGTTTGTGCTGAACTTTGGTATTGTGGTCACCCTCCGTTTTGTTCCGGTGTCGGCGGAGACTTTCACGAAACTTGGGCTATTGATGCTTTCAGTTTCCGCCACCGGGTTGATTCTGGGGGCGGCCGTTTCCGAGCGGGAACGTATTGCAAGAGATCTAAAGGAACGCACCGTTTTTCTGAATTCCCTGATTGAAACCAGCCCGTTTGGCATCGTCGTTCAGGATCGGGAAGGCAAAATCCAACTCCATAACGATGCTTTTGCGGCTCTTTTTCTTTACAGTCCTGCGGAGATTGTCGGAAAGAACTTGCTTGAATTGATTGTCCCCACCGAACTGGTTGGCGAATGGCGGCAGTTTACACAGCAAGTCAACTCGGGTCAGACGATTCATGAGACCGTTCGCCGCAAACGGAAAGACGGACAGTTAGTAGACGTGGAGATTCATGCTTTGCCCATGGTTGTTGCCGGTCGCATCCAGGGCGGCTACGTCCTCTACAAGGATATTTCGCAGCAGGTGCGCGCCTCCGTTGTTGCCAAAGAGCATGCGGACGCCATGGGGCATTGGGTCGGCGAACTCGAACTTCGAAACATGCAGATCACTCTGCTGAATGAAATGAGCGGCTTGTTGCAGTGTGCGGAAAGCACCGAAGAAGCCTTTGCCGTCATCCGTCAATCCGTTCATAAGTTGTTTGCCGACGCCATGGCAGGCGCCGTGTTTATTTACAGGCCTTCGGGAAATTCATTGCAACTTACCGCGGCGTGGGGGGAGGGTCGCGTCGGCGAACCCGTATTTGCCCGTGAGCAGTGCTGGTCACTGCGTCTTGGCCAACCGCATTGGAGCGAAACTCCGAACCGCGGCATTGCTTGCGAACATGTCGACAAATCGGTTGTCGCCGCTCATCTCTGTGTTCCCATGGTGGCGCAAGGCGAGACTCTCGGAGTTCTTTATCTTCAATACGACGCTGGAGCTGAGGGGGCCCCGCAGGTAGACCCGAAAACCCGAGAATCGCAAAAGAGGCTGGCCGTTGCCGCGGCAAGTCAAATCGCCGTGTCACTCACCAATCTGCGCTTGCGCGAGACGCTTCGGGAACAATCCATTCGGGACTCGCTCACCGGCTTATTCAATCGCCGCTTTATGCAGGAATCTTTGGACAAAGAGTTGCAGCGCGCTAAACGGAGGCAGTGGTCGCTCTCGGTCATTTTCCTCGATCTCGATCATTTCAAACGTTTCAATGATGTTTTTGGGCATGACGCAGGCGATGGCGTGCTGCAGTCCATGGCGGAAATCTTCAGGAAGCATTTCCGTGCCGAAGACATTATTTGCCGGTACGGGGGCGAAGAGTTTGCCATCATTCTTCCGGAGTCCTCGGTCCAGGACGCGTTCAATCGTGCGGAGGCTTTACGCCTTGCGACGAGGGACCTGAAGCTCGTTCACCGCGGCGTCTTGTTGGAACCGGTTACGCTATCGATTGGAATTGCAGGATTCCCGGAAAACGGCCAGACTGCTCAGGATCTCTTGGATGGCGCCGACAAGAGCCTCTACCAATCCAAGGCAGACGGCCGCGACCGCGTGACACTCGCCAGTAAGTGAAGCTTAATCCTGGTTTCCCCTTCAACTGTGGTTCATTTAATAGAGACGTGGCCTGCCCTTTCGTTTTTGGTTTCTTGAAAGGGCTGGCCATAGCGGGAACCAATCCAAAAAACAGCCGCTATTGACTTCCGGGTTTTGCCGTTCGTGTTCGTTTGTCTGCAAGCGGTGTCTTGGGAGACGCCGGCGTACCTGAAAACCGTCAGGACTCACTTTCCGGGTCGTCATCGCGTTCGACCAAGTGCGGCTGGCTTCGTTCGATTCCCATCGCCCGCTCCAAGAATTCCCCTGGCTGTCCACACTTCTGCAGACCATAGAACGCCTTCCCGAATGTCGATTCCCCTCCGTCGTGCTGGGCTCATCTCCCTTCACCACTGAAAGCGGACTGGCGGCGAGTGGTCACCCTTGTCGCCAGCTTAAGAAATTGCGTTCGAGAACCTTGCCGGTGCGCGCGGGGATACGCTTTGGAGTTGTGATGAGCAGGAAGCGCGGCTAAATGCCGCCTGGCACGAAACAAAGTCGAGGAGACCCTGTCCAGAAAGGGACACCTCGACGGTCCACAAGAATCGATTGTTGACATCCAAGAAATAGATACTTATACTCCGGCCCATCGGCGCTCAACCGATTTACTAGCGGGTGTGGTGCAGCATCCGAAAGACCAGTGCAGGTGGAGGAAAGAGCATGAGCTTTTTCAAACTGTCTATTCGGGCGATCTTCTTGCTGGCATGCGCGTCAATCTTCGCTGTTTGCGCCAGCGCTCAATTCAAGGCCAGCATCCAGGGCACCGTTACAGATCCCCAGGGCAGCGCGGTTTCCGGGGCAAAGGTGACGCTGACCGATCAAGAGACGGGCGTCAGCCGGGACACTGTTGCAAGCACCCAGGGTTTTTATCGAATCAACGAACTTCCGCCTGGACTCTATACGATCAGTGTATCGGTCAGCGGCTTCAAGCAATTCGTAGCCAAAGATGTCGACGTTGAGGCGGAACAACCCAGAGGCTTTGATGTCGCGCTCACTGTCGGAAACGTAGGGGAAAGCGTGACAGTGACGGCCACGGCTGGCGGTTTGCAGACAGAAAACGCCAGCATCAACGCCACGATTGGTTCGCAGGAGGTGCTGACACTTCCTCAATTTGGCAGAGACCCTTACGAACTGTTGCACCTGGCTCCCGGCGTATTCGGCGATAACGCGCGGCAGGGCGGTGGAAATTCGTTTGCGCTGCCCCAACAGGTGGGTCCGGGCGGTTCCAACAATTCTATTTTCCAGGCCGAAAACCAGGTGCAGATTGTTTCCAACGGCCAGCGTGTCAGCGCCAACAATTACACCCTGGACGGGGTCAGCATCAACAGCTTGAGCAACGGGGGCGCCGCAGTTATCACGCCCAACCAGGAATCTGTACAAGAGCTTGTCGTGACGTCCGCTTCCTTCAGTGCCGAGCAGGGGCGCAATTCAGGGGCGCAGGTGGAAGTGATCTCCAAGGCCGGCACAAACGACTTCCATGGAAGCGGCCTGATCAAATTCAATGATAAAGGCCTGAACGCCTTCAACAAGTTCTACGGCGCGAACAACGTGCCGCTTTCTTCGATCTCTTGCGAAGGCGGTTCATTCAAGATCGTCGCGCAACACTGCCCGACGCGTAATGATCAAAAGTATCGCGATTTTGCGGGAAGCATCGGTGGCCCAATCATCCATAACAAGCTGTTTTTCTTTTTTTCGTATGAAGGATTGCGGCTGGCCAACACGGTTGTGAATCGCGATGTGAAATTTGAGACCCCCGCCTTCGAGCAGTATGTGATTAAGGTGAACCCAAGCAGTCTTGCCGCGAAGATCTTTCAGACGCCGGGCGTCGCGCCGCGAATCAGCACCACGGTTTCGCAGACGGATTGCTGCTCCTTGATTACGAACCCAAGCGATCCGAACTATCATCCGCTCGGGACTTGGTACCAACCGGGGACAGCAATCGGTCAGGCCATCGGAAATGGCCCCGACGGAATTCCAGACTGGGGCGTGTTCGACACCCGGGTGCCAAACTCGACGAGTGGGAATCAGTACAACGGACGCGTTGATTACACGAGGGGGGCCAACCAGTTTTTTGGGAGCACTTACTTCGTCAACCTTAACAACGTGAATGGCGGAGACCGGCCGATCCAAGACGTGGGATTAGCTCCCAAGAACTACGTCGGGACACTTGGTTGGACTCGCACAATTACTCCGGTGCTGGTCAACGAGGTGCGAGGCAACTTTACAAGATTTGCTTTTAACCAGAATCAGGCGACCGGTCAGACGAACTATGGCATTCCCCAAATCCGCTTGTTCGACTTCGACGCCGGTGGTTTGGGCGACGTCGGCACCTTGATGGGCATCCCTCAGTCCGGTACGACACCCGGCAATTTGGCGGAGAACACCTTCGGGTTTCGCGACACGCTGAATTGGGTGCACGGGACGCATGCCTTCAAGTTTGGCTTCGAATTCACGAAAGAGCAGAACAACGACGATGAGCCGGGATTTGAGCGGCCCAACTACCAGTTCCGCGGCTTGCTCAACTTTGCCAATGACGCCTGCTGTTTCTTTGAAGGTCTAGCGGTCAACCCAAATACCGGCGGCCAGCCGAACGGACAACGATATTTCCGTACTTCGTCGTATTCGCTCTTTGTCCAGGATGATTGGAAGCTTCTTCCGAATCTGACGGTCAATCTTGGTTTGCGCTGGGAATATTTCCCCCCAATCACCGAAAAGAACGGGCTGATGAGCAATTACATCTTCGGCTCTCAAGGATTCGTGAACGGCTCCGTGCAAAAAGTGAGCCAACTGTACAATTCGGATAAGCACAACTTCGGGCCGCGTGTTGGCTTTGCGTGGAGTCCCAAAGTATGGGGCCATGCTCCAGTCATTCGCGGTGGCTTTGGTATTCTCTACGACCGCCCGTACGACACACTCTTCAGCAACATCCGCCAGAACACGCCGTACTTCGCACAGGCGAGCGCCTGCTGCTTCTTTGACCCCGGTAAGATCAATGGACCGCCACCAGGGTCGGGCATTCTTTATGGGATTGGTTCCAGCACCAGCGCCAACAGCTATGCTCCCAATCCTAATTTTTCATTCGGGGTTGCCCCGGATGGAGCGCTTTGCGCCAATCCGGCATGCACGGCAGTCACCAAAGTTGACATCTTTGGAGCCCGGCCAAACGAGCCGATTCCCTACGTTTACGTGTTTTCTCTTCAAACCCAATATGAACCTTTTTCGGGGTACCAGGTAAGTGTCGGCTATCAGGGAAGCCGTAGCCGAAAACTTTATCGCACCATCGACATGAATCGTTATACGCCGGGAGACACGTTCGACGGCAATATCGATGGGGTTATGAGTTCCAGCGCGAACGGTGTGCCCTGTGGCCCTACCAACCCGGCTTGTCCGGCACCCGTGGTGGTCGGCAACAATCGCTTCGGTAGAGTGTTTATCCCGCTGCCGGATGTGAATGCAAGTTACGACGCCTTGATCGTGCAGGTATCTCACAACTTCAAACACGGCTTTTCTGGTTCGGTGCTATATACGTTCAGCCATTCCATTGACACAAGCTCGTACGAGATCGGTTTCCAGCAAACTGATCCGTTCACCCAGTCCCTTAATAAGGGAAATTCCGATTACGATGTCCGCCATAACCTTGGCGTGTCGGGCTATTGGGAATTGCCCATCTACCGCAATCGCCGCGATTTGCTGGGCACGATCGCCGGAGGCTGGACGCTCGGCGGTGTCCTCGTGAAGCACACTGGCTTGCCATTCACTGCGCTCATCGGCGCATGCAATACAAGCCGTGACCGGAATGGCGATGGCTATTGCCCCGACATGCCGATCGTATACACCGGCGGCATGATTTCGAATCCGTCCAAGCAGCAGTGGCAAAACGGCGTGTTCCCGAATCCCGCCGCGAGTTTTCCGGGTTCGACGACGGTCCCGCCGGCGAGCTTTGGCCCCGGTTGCCATTGCCGCAACATCTTCACTGGCCCCGGCTATACTCAGCTGGATGTGTCGTTCGGCAAGAATTTTGCCTTGCCGAATTCGCGCTTGCTCGGCGAAAGCGCCAAGCTGGAATTCCGGAGTAATTTTTTTAATGCCCTGAATATTCTCAACCTCGAGACAATGGCGCCCGCGACCTCTCCGACGGACGTCACCAACACCGGTCAGTTCGGCAAGCCCCTGGACGGCCTCTCTGGCCGCGTCATTGAATTCCAATTGCGGCTGAGCTTCTGAGATGAAAACCGAAGCAGGAGCGTGGTGATTCCACGCTCCTGCTCCAACAAAGTCAATCCCGGATGGATAAAATTGGCTGGGCAGTTGGTGCTGTCAATTTAGGCTGACTGGAAGCCGACCTTTTGCATTGCGGATTGGGCCTCGGGATTCTTCATGAAGGTGTTCCAGACGAGGCCGGTGCGGTAATTTTCCGCCATAACCATCGTGATGCCGAGATCGATTCCCAGCACGTCAGTGTCGTACCAGCCGGTCAGCGGGTTGAAGGCGTCGACGTAACTGTATTTCCCCCAGGCTTTGGCTCCGTAGGCGCCGCGAATGGTGCGCAGCACCCGGATGCAGTCGGTGTACAAAAAAGGCAGCGATCCGCCCGTGGCGCAGGGAACGATGCTTCCATCTAGCGGCCCCTGCGGGGGCGGGCCGCCCCAGGGTGTGTAACCCTTCGCATAATCGGAAGCAGAAATTCCCCAAAGATCGTCGGAATAATCGCCGAACTGCGGTTTCAGCGAGAGGCAGAAGAGCTTGTGTGCCTTTGTCGCGGTGATCGAATTGTCAAAATAATTTGCGTAGGCATCCTTTTTGTTTCGAAAATCGAACCAGGCCTGCGAATACTGGTGCGTGAAGAGCGGGTCGTTGCCTGAAATGTACGTCAATCCCTGGTAGGTGATCGTCGTGCGCGTCCACGCGTTCCAGCTATCGGCAGGAACCGGATTGGTTGTGGAGCCGATGCCCAGCAGGTAGATCATCATCAGCTCGCAGTAGTGCTCCCAGCGGGCGGAAAGAAAGCCGGACTCCGGCATCCAGCCCATTGAAAACGTGGGGCCGCCGTTCATCATCCAGGGCCAGTCCACCTGCGCATAAATCTTTGTCGCCAGGTCCTGAATCATCGTGTCCTGAAAATATTGCCTCGCGGTCAGCACGCCGCAAAGCAGCAGGGAAGTGTCGATCGAGGAAAGTTCGCATTGCGCCCAGCGCTGTCCTGTGTTCATGTCCACGAAGTGATAGTAGAAGCCGTGAACGTTGGGCATCCGCTGGTAGAGGAACTGCAGTGTGTTGCGAACGCGAGTGATGATGTCCGAAGTCTTGGCATAACCTCGGGAATCGCCGATGCACAGCGCGGTCAGGCCAAAGCCGGTCGCGGCAATGCTGGACATCGTGCGGGTGTCGTTGCCGTTCAGAAAAGCCCGATCTTTCACCTGGCCCGTGGCGGGATTGGTCTCATTCCAGAAAAACTGGAAGGAACCTCGCTGCAGATCATCCAGCAACTGCGCGTCCGTTCCCTGGAATGGGGTGCCGCCGGAACTCTGCGAATTCTTCGAGCCGCTGTTACAACTCAACAGGGAGGCAAACGGCGCCACTGAAAGGTAGGCGCCGCACAATCGCAGCCATTCTCTCCGGCTTGGTTCGTCGATTTTCACTACGGCATACCTCGTTATTCGACGATTTCCAACTCCGCCGGCAGCCCGCGAGAGGAATCCGGGCTGATCCAGAGCTGGACGTGGCTGGGTTCCACTCTCAGTTTATTCTGCATGTCCCACAGGGAAAATGCTTCCGCGCCAAGCGGAAAACTCACCGTCTGGCTCTCTCCGGGAGCAAGGGAAATCCGTTTGAAGCCCACGAGCTTGCGAACCGGTTCTTCCATGCTGGTGCCCGTCAGCCGGATATACAATTGGACGATCTCCTCTACCGCACGGCTTCCCGTATTCTTTACGCTCGCGCTGGCGGTCGCGTGAATACCGTTATCCGATGCGCTCAGCTTCGCCGAATCCACATGCGCCTGGGAATATTCGAGCGACGAGTAGGGGAGTCCAAAGCCGAAGGGGAATTGCGGACTGTTCTGCTCATCAATGTACCGTGAAAGATACTTTTCCACCGAATTGAGCGGTGGATGCGTCAGATCGGTGCCCCCCGCCGGTCGGCCGGTGCTGAGAGTGTTGTAATAAACAGGGATCTGCCCGATTGTTCGCGGCCAGCTGACCACCAGCTTTCCGCTTGGCGGAACGTCACCGAAAAGTACCCGTACGAGGGCGGGGCCCGCTTGAATTCCGGGAAACCACGCGGCCACGATCGCGGGCACATGTTCGAATGCCCAGGGAAGCGTCAGCGGACGTCCGCAGAACAGCAACAGCACCACCGGTTTTCCCGTGGCGGCAACTTTTTCCAGCAATTCCTCTTGCCGTCCGGGCAAGTTGAGATAGGCGCGGGAAGCCGCCTCTCCCGATTGGGTGTCGGCTTCCTCGCCCAGGGCAAGGAGCACGACATCCGCTTGTTTGGCCGTCTCAATCGCTTTTTGAATTTCAGCGTCGCTGGCGGTTTGTAGTTCTCCACCCTTTGCGAACCGGATTTTATCGGCGCCGACTCTTTGCTCCAGCGCGGTTTTGAGCGTCACCACATCTTCCGGGCGCCCGCGCCCTGACCATGGTCCGAGCATATTTCTTGCGTCATCCGCGAGCGGCCCGATCAAAGCAATCGTTCCGGATTCGCTGGTGAGCGGCAAGATCGGCCGGGAACCCGCCACGGAATTTTTCAGAAGGACGAAAGAACGCTCAGCCGCCAGCCGCGCAGCCTCCACACGTTCCGTGGGAAGCGCCCCTTTGATTTCACGCGATTCGTCCGCGAAAGGATTTTCGAACAAGCCCAATGCAAATTTCACGCGAAGCACATCCCGCACAGCCGCATCAAGCCGGGCTGGTGAAACTTTGCCGCTCCTGACCAGATCAGCCAGGTGCGGATGGTAGGAATCGCTCACCATGTCCATGTCAACGCCCGCGGCCATTGCCTTTTGAGCCGCAGCGGCTTTGTCTCGCGCAATTCCATGGGCCACCAGTTCGCCGACGGAGGTCCAATCGCTCACCACCAGGCCGGGGAATCCCCACTCTTTCCGCAGAATTTGCGTCAACGTAAAAGGATTCGCGGTTGCAGGCAAGCCGTTAAGCGCGTTGAAGGAGCTCATCAGCGAAGCGCTGCCTTCGCGAATGGCCGCGTAAAACGGTGGAAGATAGATTTCCCGCAGCGTGTGTTCCGAGATCTCGGCCGTGTTGTAATCGCGCCCACCTTCCACCGCGCCGTATCCGACGAAATGCTTTACGCAAGCGGCGACGCTTTCCTTGTCGTTCAGACTTTTGCCCTGGTAGCCCCGAACGTAGGCGCGCGCCATCACACTGCCCAGATAGGGATCTTCGCCGGCCCCTTCCACAATGCGTCCCCAACGCGGGTCGCGAACAATATCTACCATCGGGGAAAATACCCAGCGCACGCCGGCCGCCGAAGATTCCTGCGCGGCAATCCGCGCCGCTTTTTCGACGATGGAAGGATCCCAAGTGGAAGCCAGTGCCAAAGGCACAGGGAACGTAGTTCGATAACCGTGGATGACGTCAAGTCCAAAAAGCAGCGGAATGTGTAGCCGGGATTTTTCCACCGCGATGCGCTGATACTCATTCGCGGCGCGCGCGCTATCCAGATTGAAAAGTGAACCAACTTCTCCTCGCGCAATCATGTTCGGATAGTCGGCGTTTCCCGCGCTCGGGCCGGTCGGGGCGCCGGAGGAATATTGCGCCAGTTGCCCGACCTTTTCCTCGAGGGTCATCTGCTTCAGCAGGGCTTCCACGCGCGTTTCGATGGCAGGATCCGTCAGGGAAGAATGAGGGAGAGCAACTGGAGGGCCGACGGGTTCAGGGGCTTGGGCGAGGACCGGCTCGGATAAGGCGATTATTACAAGTGCGGAGAGAATCGCCACGATAACAAGCAACTTGAGACGCCGTTGACATGAATTCCAGGGCATGGGAGCCAATCCTCAGCGGAATATAAAAGTGCTTAGGGCGAAATCAGCAGGATCGGACTGTCCGGCTCCCGATGAAGGTGTCAGAAGCCTGTTCATCCCGGATTCTCATCCTGAAAGCCGTCTGCTAAATCGATTTAGCAGGTGGATTCTATCATAAATTCCAGCTTCGGCAACCGGCCTTTCCGCCGGAAATTTGTGGGCCTGCCTGTTGTTCGATACGCCTCATTATGTCAGACTACGCCACGTCAAAATCTATGTCCCGCCCAAAGAACCCGCCCCCGGATCATTCTGGAGAGCCTCCAGGTGGTTCGATCAGCATGAAGGATCTTGCCGGACATCTGGGCCTCTCCACGGCCACAATTTCGCTGGTGATCAACCGATCGCCGGGCGCCAGGTCCATCCCCCACGTCACCCAGGAACGCATCTGGGCTGCGGCGCGCAAATTCAAATATCGCCCGAATCTCATGGCGCGTTCCCTCCGGCAAAAAAGGAGCTTCACCATCGGCGTAATGGTGCCAGAAATCAGCGAAGGATACTCTTCGATGGTTTTGTCCGGCGTGGAAGACCACCTTTTCCAGGAAGGCTACTTTTATTTTGTGGTGAGCCACCGGCACCGCAAGGATTTGATCGAGGAGTATCCCCACCTTCTCCGGCAGCGCGCGGCGGAAGGGATCATTGCCGTGGACACGGTATACACCGGTCATTGCGACATTCCCGCTGTCTCGATCTCCGGCCATCGCCACGTCAAGGGAGTCACAAACATTGTTCTGGACCACAATCTCGGCGCGCACCTTGCGCTCGAACACCTCCATCGCCTGGGACACCGGCGAATCGCGCTGATCAAGGGCCAGGATTTCAGTTCGGATACGGAGACTCGCTGGCAGGCGATTCTGTCGGTCGCGAGGGAACTCGGAATTGTCATTGAGGAAAAACTCACGGCTCAACTGGACAGCGATTCGCCATCTCCCGAGGTGGGCCATCGAGTCACGAGGAAATTGCTGGAAGGCGATCCCCAATTCACGGCGTTATTCGCGTTCAACGACATTTCCGCCATGGGGGCGATCAAAGCATTGCGCGAAACGGGAAGACGCGTGCCGGAAGATGTCTCCGTGATCGGCTGGGACGATATTCAGGGCGCGGCGTTCCACAATCCGAGCCTCACAACTGTGCGGCAACCGCTTCGCCAGATGGGCGTTGTGGCGGCGGAAACCCTTCTGAAGCGCATCACAGCTCCGGCTGGCGATGCGTACCCCAAAGAAATAGTGCTGGAACCCGAATTGATCGCCCGCGAAAGCACCGCGCCAAAGAAATAAAAGCCGGCTCCTTCGGCAAAAGTGAATCCCCTCCTACCCCTGGTTCGGGTTGAGTTCGTTCAACTTGAATTTGTTGACGCAACAGAGCACTTTCGTTCTATTCAGTGGTATACAGATTTGACAGCGGAGCGGTTGCCGTTGCCAGGGCAGTCTGCGGGCAGTAGCGGTGTGGTGGGGGGATTGCCGTTTGACATTCCGCTTGCCGCGGGATGTTTCGAAGCTGCGCGCGGAACTAGTTCGTGCATAGAGTTTACCGGGAATTTGACGGTTGGATAGCGGGCGAACGGAGGGCGCTTGCGGTCTTTACGCCTGTATTGTTCCTGCCACCTTGCTAATTTAATTCTGTTGTCCGCGCTGCTGGCGGCGTTATGCGCCGCGACTGCGCGTCCCCTGTTTGCCCAGGCTCAGTTGAAAGCAGAGGCGCGCATTGCGGAAGCAGTGCGAGTGGAGCAGGCACCGAAGCTGGACGGAACGCTCGACGACCCTTTGTGGCAATCCGCCAAGACCATCGGCGATTTTCGCCAGAGGGAACCCCAGGAAGGCGAAGCGGCAACCGAGAAGACGGAAGTGCGCATTCTCTACACCCGCACAGCCGTCTATTTTGGTATTCATTGCTACGATTCCACCCCATCACGCATTGTGGCCACCGAGCTTCGCCGCGATGTCAGCCAGGACCTCGACGATCACTTCGAGATCCTCATTAATTCCAAGCACGATCGGCGCGGCGGCTATGTCTTCGAGATCAATCCGCTCGGCACGCAAAGCGATGGCCTTGTGGAAGAGCAGAGCGGCGTGGAAGCGCCCGACTTCGACCCCGGCTGGGACGGCGTCTGGACTTCGGAAGCCAGAATTACTTCGGATGGCTGGACCGCGACCATCGAGATTCCTTTTACCACCCTGAATTTCACCAAGTCCAAAGACGTCGTCTGGGGGCTGAATTTCAAGCGATTCATCCGCGCAAAAAACGAAGAAGACCTTTGGTCCGGCTACCGTCGAACCTTCGGCATTACGAAAGTTTCCGAAGCCGGAGAACTTACCGGCATAACCGACATCGGAAGCGGAAGGCTTTTTATCGTCAAACCATATGGCCTGGCTCAATACGACAAGCAGACCGGCCAGAACCCGGCATTTCCGCTGACGGGCGGCGTGGACGTCAAGTACGGAATTCGCTCGAATATCGTTTTGAACCTCACGGGGAATACCGATTTCTCCGCGACCGACGTGGACCAGGATCAGTTCAACCTCACTCCTTTTCCAATATTCATTCCAGAAAAGCGCCAGTTCTTCTTGGAGAATGCAAGCATCTTCGACTTCGACATTGGCGACCAGGACAAACTGTTCTTCAGCCGCCAGATTGGCATCGACTCCGTAACGGGAAATCAAGTCCCGATCAACGGCGGCGCGAAACTTACCGGCGCGATTGGCCGCCTGCAATTCGGCGTGATGGACGTGGACACCCGGTCGAGCGGTCCGAATCCCTACGCGAATTACGGCGTGGTGCGGCTCAAGGAGTCGTTGTGGGGAGGTTCCTATATCGGCGTGATGGGCGTGGATAAGCGGTCCGGGAATTTGCAGGACAGTTTCAATCAGACGGGCGGCGTGGACACGCGCCTGGTCTTTTTCAAGGACTGGTTCGTGGATGCACACATGGCGGGAACACAATCGCCCGGAGACCCCAGCGGGAACAGCGACCTCGGCGCTTCTTTAACATACCGCTCCAATTGGCTCGATGCGATCTTCGAGCGGCGGAAAATCGGCCCGCACTTTAATCCGGAGGTCGGGTTCATTGAGCGGACGGATTCCAATGAGTCATACGGAGACCTCACATTCAAATGGCGGCCCAAAGTTCGCGGCGTTCGAGAGTTCCAGTTCGAGGGATTCATTCTTCATGCGCCAGACACACACGGGGTGGTGCAGACCCAGGAATGGCAAACAACGTTTCGCGCTGATTTCAATAACGGCGCCTACACCGACGACGACATCGTGGATGTGTTCACTCAGCGAATTACAACGCCTCTGCATATCTACAAAAACGTCTTCATTCCCGACGGGCTTTATCAGTTCAGCCGACACCAGCTTACCTACGGATCACCGCAGGACCGGCGATTTACCTACAATTTGTTCGAGCGGTTCGGCGGCTATTACGGCGGAACCTTGAACGAGTTTCGAGTTCGCCTGAACTATCGCCCCACCGCCAAGGTTTCCATCTCCGCGTCCGAGACCTGGGATCGCATCCGGTTGCCCTTCACCAATGGGGATTTTTCGGTAGTGCTGGCAAGTCTGCAGGGCAATTATTCCTTTACGCGTTTCGTCAGCTTTTCAAGCCTCGTCCAGATGGACACTTCGAACACCCAGGCGGTCAGCGCCAACCTTCGTTTGCGTTACAACTACCGCCCGGACAGCGATCTCTACGTTATCTACAACGTGGGAACGCAATTCGTCAGCATCGCGCCGGCAAATCCACCGCAGGTGCGTGAAACGCGTTTTGCCGTGAAATGGACCTATTCCTTCGCGCCGTGAATGGGAGATCCGCGCGGTTGTATGGATAGTACAGCCGTGATATATGAACTTCGTCACTCACCCGCACTAACTTTTGGCTCCAAGGGCAGTTGTTCTCTATAATCTAATTTCCAGCCTAATTTAAGGAGGCACGAATGCCCGAAGCAAAGGGAATGTGGGAAGGATTGATGGATTTTTCCTTCCGCGTGTATGCGACCCCGAAGATGCTGAGATTCCTGTAC
>Ga0210410_10000348_pt1 | contig 55817 bp, 33 predicted proteins | sample IncBWC4MmetaG_FD_161058 | JGI IMG/M metagenome (GOLD analysis project Ga0210410, IMG submission 161058) | Forest soil microbial communities from Barre Woods Harvard Forest LTER site, Petersham, Massachusetts, United States - Inc-BW-C-4-M | ecosystem: Environmental > Terrestrial > Soil >...
GTGAAGGCCCGAGTGTGACTGGCGATTGATCCATGGGAGAAAGGCCGGTAGTCACAACGTATTCCCTCTGGAAGCGAATGACAAGCCCCGGGTAATCTGCCAGACCGTACTGGCTTTGAGGTCAATCTTTGACGTGACCGGCTTGAATTAGTCCAACGAGGGTGAGAAAAATCACACTAAAGGAGAGCTGGACATGCCGATGAAGAAACACAAACCGGACCGCGAGATTGAATATTTAAAGCCTAGGATCGACGGGTTCGCTCTCAAGAGCAAGGACTCCGAACACGCACTCGTGCACGCGGCGCAGTGGTTCGTTTCGGACGAAACGCTCCAACGCCTCAATTCCGAGAGCAAATTCGCGAAGAGCTAGAGACCGTTTCGCGGAAGTAGAGCGGCTGCGAAGGCGCTCGAGATTCTCGGGCAGCAAGTACTCGGGTCCGTAGATGATCCTCAGGTATTCAGGTCCGCGGCACTTGACAGCCGGCTGCGTCAGTCCGCGCCGTCCGCGCGCGATGAAATCCAGTGGCTTCACTACCATGCCTTCACCACCCCGACCGGTCAGCTCCTCCCACCATCGTGTAGCTCCTTCGACTGTGGCCGCATCGGTAACATCCACCCGCTTGTATGGCGTTGCGAGCAAGAGACCGTCGCTGGCTTTGCAGAGTTCACTTAACGTGTCCATGTGCCAGACATGATCCTTCTGCACGTGAACCTCACCTTCTGTAGCAAGGAGGTGGAACGGCGCAAGTTTCAAATCGCTGACCGACTGAACCGGCCAGCAGTAATGACGATAGGCATCCACATAAAGGTTGGCGGCGCTGAGGCGTTGCTTGCAACGTTCTAGAAGAACCAGGGCATCATCACTCTTTGATGCGAGGTGCTCGAGCGATGCGACTGTCTCCGAAAGAGACGCTTGTGCCGCTGCGCCTACTGCGGCGTACTGCTGGCGCAAAAGTTCTTGGGCCTTCGCCGACCAGGGCATCAATTCCGCGTCGAGACAAATCCAATCTGTCTGGAATTGCTCCCATAGCCCCGCTGCATCGCAGGCCGTGCGAACCTTTTGCAGAAATTCCTTTTCAATTTTCGCGTCGTCGAAGAATCGCCTTCCGGTACGGGTGTAGCAGATGCCGATCCCTTCACCAATGACGCCAAAACGCCGGCACGCCGCATCTTCATCGCGGCAGACAATCACAACAGCCCGTGAACCCATGTGCTTTTCTTCGCAGACTACCCGCGGTAGACCCTCGCGACGAAAGAAGGCAAAGGCCTCCGTCGGATATTCGAGGAACCCTGGCTGTGAGGTTGTCTCCGTGGGCGACATGGTTGGCGGTAAGTAGATCAACCATTTGGGATTCGCGGCAAAACGGCTCATGACTTCCAAAGCTGCTAGCGCGTTTTCTTCGCGAATGGTTACATTGTGATGAAGCCTTGTCGTAACGATTCGTTTCCCAATTACGTCATCGATATCGAGCAAGTCGTCATGAATCTGCTGAGAAGTGAGCGACGGAGCAGCTTCCGCCACCGCGGCAACGAGTGGCCTAACGGGTTGGGCGTACGTCGCGCGCGCCGGGATCGAAAGCAATTCTCGTTCTGGATAACGAAGCGCCGTCAGACTCCCGCCAAAGACACAGCCGGTATCAATGTTGATGGTTCGATTCAGCCAATCCGGTTGAGGTACGGGAGTGTGGCCGTAGATCACCATGGCCCTGCCACGATATTCGGCCGCCCAGTTGTAGCGGACCGGGAGCCCGAATTCGTCGGTCTCACCCGTCGTTTCGCCATACAACGCAAAGTCGCGGACATTTCCCGAGCCTCGACCCTGCATTTCCTCTTTCATCCCTGCGTGAGCAACAACGAGTTTCCCGTCGTCTAGGACGTAGTGACTGACGAGTTCGTCGATGAACTCCAACACGGTGGCGCGAAACTCCGGAGGCTCTGGATTGAGTTGTTCAAGCGACTCCGCGAGCCCATGGGTGATCTGCACGTCCTTCCCGCGGAGTTTGCGCATCAGCTTGATATCGTGATTACCGGGAACGCACAGAGCCGTTCCTGCCTCGACCATACCCATCACCAAACGGAGCACCTCGGGGATCTTGGGCCCCCGGTCCACAAGGTCACCGAGAAATATGGCTTTGCGCCCTTCAGGTGGCCTCACGGAATAGCTTTGTGAGTTGGCGCCGTTCGATTGCGCTTCGATGGAATATCCGAGCTTCGTCAGCAAATCGACCAGTTCGTCGAAGCATCCGTGGACGTCGCCGACGATGTCGAACGGACCGTGCTCGTGCTTTAGGTTGTTCCACAACGGCTCCCGCACGATTTCAGCGGCGTCCACCTCTTCGGGCGAGCGCAAAACGTGAACTCTACGGAAACCTTCACGTTCCAGGCCTCGCAATGACCGCCGCAACTGCTGGGATTGTTGGCGGATCACATGCGGTCCGAAGTCCCGATCGGGGCGAGTCCGATTCCGCTCCTGGCACAGTTTTTCGGGTAGATCGAACACAATCGCGACCGGGAGACAGTGATACTCGCGCCCGAGCGCTATGATGGGTTCCCGGGCTTCCGGCTGAACATTCGTGGCGTCAATGACAACGAGTTTGCCGGCCGCCAGGCGTTTCGAAGCGATGAAATGAAGGACCTCAAACGCATCGTTCGTTGCAGCTTGGCTGTTTTCATCGTCCGAGACGAGGCCGCGGCAAAAGTCGGAAGACAGAATCTCGGTCCCCCGGAAGTGTTTTCGCGCAAAGCTCGACTTGCCTGACCCCGAAGGGCCGACAAGAGCGACAATGGCGAGTTCGGGAATCGTCAGTTTCATTGGCAAGTGAAGATTCCCATCTGCGTAGGGCTCCCGACCACCGGGTCTTCAGGCCCAATCGGCAAGAACCGCACCGCGTAGCCGAATCGCGTAGCCATACTTGTTGCCCAAGATTGAAACTCAGCGCGTGTCCACTCGAAGCGATGGTCTTTGTGGCGCATTTTGCCTGCCGGCAGAGTTTCAAATTTGACGTTGTATTCAACGTTGGGTGTTGTCGCTACAACCGCTTGCGGGTGCGCGAATTCGAACAGAACTCTCTCGAAGGCGGCAAGGCGCGGCGCGTCTTGATGCTCGATTACCTCTACAACAGTTGCGGCGTCGTAGCCGGCGAGGCGCGCATCCCGATAGGTCAAGGAACCATGAAGCAGACGAATTCGCCCTTTTTGCATTGTCGGCAAATTGTCAAGATGCAGTCTCTGAGCCGCGATCTCCAGGACGCGGTGCGAAACATCCAGGCCCACAATTTCTGCGAACGTCTTGTCCTTCAGGAGCTCGCGCAGGAGTCTTCCCTCGCCACAGCCAAGATCGAGGACCCGCTTCGCGCCGGCGCTTCGAAGGGCAGCCATGACGGCTCCCATGCGTTGTTCGGCCAGGCTGATGGGCTTTTCAATGGCTTCTTCTTCGCGCGTGTGAATCTCCGCCAGCTCCTCTGCTTCGGGCTCTTCTTCGCCAATGAGCCGCGTCAATGCTTCGCGAGCCAGCCGCTTCTGATGCTTCAAATAGCGATTGGCAATGAGCTCTCGTTCAGGGTGTGCACGCAGCCAACCCTCGCCGTGACGAAGTAGCTTCTCCACTTCCGCATCGCCAACCCAATAGTGCTTGTCGTCATCAAGGACAGGGATCAACACGTAGAGATGCGTCAGTAAATCGCTCAATCGAACGGTGGCTTTCAGGCTGACAGTAAAATAAGGGCTTTCGCCCCATTCCGAAAACTTCGTGTCGAGCGGGTGCCTGAGTGCTGTTACCTTGTAGGCTAGTGGCTCGAAGAGCCGGCGGAGCAAATTCTCTCCGCCGCGACAAGGCAGGACGGCAATGCGCGCTTCCAGAGGTAGCGGCGTCTCTGCGAGTTCCTGGCGTTCTTTGCTTCTTCCGGTGATCGCTGTTCCAAAGGTCCGGGCAATGGCCACGCTTAGGAACGACGATGCCGCGTAAGGCCGGTCGTTCACATACTGTTCGAGCCTATGCGCTTCGCCACTAGGTCCTCGGCGGTTACGCACAAGACCGATGGGGTCGATCTCCAAAAGCAGTGCAGCCGTGCAGCGCTCCGCGGACGTTTCCGGATAGAAGACGTGAGCTTTGCCAAAGACCTGTTCAAAGGAATGAACGCGGGAGGGGCTTTTGTGCAGCAGGTAGCCCAAGTCCGTCGCCGGATTTCCGGTGTAGGTAATGGTTAGAAGCATTGTTGTCTACTTTATCGCAAAGCAATGTTTGACTCATATTCAGGGGAGGGCTCGTTCTGGTCACGCTCTCGCAATCTGAGTCCAATCAATCCCAAAGCGGCCCAGATATTTCCTCAGACGGTCGGCATCATTGGTGCTGGTTTTCTTCGCCCGTGAAGCGCCGAACAATCTACGCCCAGCGTCTGACAAGGTGCGCGATTCCTGACAAATCTGAATGACGTGCGCCAATTGTGCTCGGTCAAATAAATCAATCTCTGCGAGTTGATCCCGATTCAGCAGCTGAGAAAGTATTTCCCCGGATGCTTCCGCTTCCAGCGACGCCCAGGAAGCATTCAAGCGTTCGATTTCCTCTTCGACGATTTCGGTGGAAATTCGCCCGCCTTGCGCGAGTGTCGCCATGCGAACGACCGCTGCGTTCAGGTCTCGAAAGTTCCTAGACCAGGAAGACGCCGGGGACAGCGCGAACTGCAAGAACCTCTCACGGGCCTCTTTGTTAAAGGTCACGTGGTGGCTGGTTCGAGTCTCGAATTGCTCCAACTCGAACTGCAGATTCGGCTCTATGTCTTCAGGGCGTGAGCGCAGCCCCGGCAAGGAGAATGTCCAAAGATTGATCCGGGCCAGCAGGTCTTCCCGGAACCTGCCTTCCCGCACGGCGGCGAAGAGGTCCTGGTTGGTTCCAGCGATGAGTTGAAAATCACTATGAGCCTCGCGATCCGAACCTAGGGGCAAGAAAGTCTTTTCCTCAAGCGCTCGCAGGAGCATAGCCTGTTCGTCGATGCCAAGTTCACCAATCTCGTCCAGAAAGAGGACGCCCTTATCGGCAACTCGCAAGACACCCGCCCGGTCCCTTAAGGCTCCGGTAAAGGCACCTTTCACGTGGCCAAATAGCGTCGACATCGCAGCGTCGCCCCGCACGGTTGCGCAGTTGACGTCGACAAATTCCCCGGTCACCGTGTGGCGAAGCTTTTTCAACTCGAATATCCGGCGTGCGAGTTTTGATTTGCCGGCTCCCGTGGGCCCCATCAAGAGGAGCGGATCGCGCGTGGCGATCGCCACTTGTTCAATCCGATCGATCAGTTGGTTGAATGCCGGATTGCGTGTGTCGATGCCACCTTTCAGGTACGAGACGGCATAACTCTGTTCCTGACGAAAGCGCGACGCGATGCGGTCGTACTTGGAGAGATCGAGATCAATAACCTTTATCTGTCCGGGTGCGCCTCGGTCGCGCTCGGGCGAGGCTTGGAGCAACCTGCCTGGCAAGTATCTTGATTCCGTCAGGAGGAAGAGGCAAATCTGGGCGACGTGCGTTCCCGTGGTGATGTGGATCAGATACTCTTCCGCATCCGTATCGAACGGATAGGAACGAGCAAATTTGAAAAGCGTCTCGTAAACCCGCTCAAAATCCCAAGGGTCACCAAATTCGATTTCGTTGAGGCGCACCGTTGTTTCCGGCGAGACAGCCGCAATATCTTTAACAAGAAGCTGGGCGAGCGATTTGTCGCGGAGCCCGTGAAGAAGTTCCAGGCGCTTCACCACAAAATCAGGTTGTCGGCAGATGGCGACAGTGGGTCTCCAACTCTGCCAGCGGTCCTGATTTCGTCCCGCATCCAGGGTGGTCCCCAAAAGTCCGACGACAACATTGGCCTTTTCAGGCATATCTGTGAGTATACATCCTTATCCTATAAGATTGCTCAATGCCCATATGAATGGGCCGTATCAGTCTAAGTATTTTGTTTATAATCGCTTGGCAGAACTGGTCGAAAGGCAGCGGTGTTGCTCTATGTCAGTACAGAACGATTGGGAGAGAGAGGTTCCGCGAGCGAATTGGGAGTCGCGGACCAGTTGAGGCGTCAGCGCAGGTCATACTGACTGGCGCCTCTCCGAGCTGGCAAAAGAACTGAGCCCAGATGAAGGAGGATGACATGGCGGAGCCGACCTACAACGTAATCGTTCCGGAGAAGGGCGCACCCATTAAGGCGTGGACGAAGGGAGTGCAGCTCGAAGATCAGGCGCGTCAGCAGCTCTTGAACGTCGCGCAGCTTCCTTTCATTTTCAAATGGGTTGCCGCCATGCCGGATGTGCACTGGGGCGTAGGCGCTACGGTAGGCAGCGTCATCCCAACGAAGGGTGCCATTATTCCGGCCGCTGTCGGGGTAGACATTGGTTGCGGCATGATGGCCGTGCAGACCGATCTCAACGCACGCGATTTACCGGATAACCTTCACGCGATTCGTACCGCCATTGAAAAAGCCGTTCCGCACGGCCGAACCAATCATGGTGGTTCCGGTGACGTAGGCGCTTGGAATCAGATTCCGAGTCACAACGAGGAAGTCTGGCAGACGCTGAAGCCCCGTTATGACGCGATTCTCGAAAAGCACCCGAAACTGGACCGTGGAAATCACTCCAATCACCTGGGCACTTTGGGAACGGGAAATCACTTCATCGAAGTATGCCTGGATGAAGCGGAAAACGTGTGGTTCATGCTGCACAGCGGTTCGCGCGGCGTCGGCAACCGCATGGGCAGCTACTTCATCGAGGTCGCGCGCAAGGACATGCAGAAGTTTTTCATCAACTTGCCCGACAAGGACCTGGCTTATTTTTCAGAAGGGACTGAGCACTTCGACGACTACGTGGAAGCGGTCGAATGGGCACAGGACTTTGCCCGTTGGAATCGTCACTTGATGATGGAGCAGATCGTCGGCGCGGTTCGTGACTCAGGTGAGGTCCGCCCGTTTGTCGCTGAATTGAAAGCCATCAACTGCCACCACAACTATGTGGCTCGTGAAAAGCACTATGGCCAGAACATTCTGGTCACCCGCAAAGGCGCAGTGCGCGCCCGCGAAGGCGATATGGGAATCATTCCTGGAAGCATGGGAGCGCGTTCTTATATCGTCCGCGGTAAGGGCAACATGGAGAGCTTCATGAGCTGTAGCCACGGCGCGGGCCGCGCCATGTCTCGCGGAGAAGCCAAGCGCCGTTTTACGGTTGAGGACCACATGCGCATGACCGCCGGCGTGGAGTGCCGGAAAGATGCGGACGTAATCGACGAGACTCCGGCCGCGTACAAGTCGATCGAATCCGTCATGGCTGCTCAGGCAGACTTGGTGGAAATCGTTCACACGTTACGCCAGGTAGTGTGCGTGAAAGGATAGGCGGGATCTCTTGGGTAACCCGCATCAACGGAGCGGATGCATGATTCGCATAGACGGATCGACGGGCGAGGGCGGCGGACAGATGTTAAGGTCCGCCCTTAGCCTTTCACTCGTGACCGGAAAAGCGTTCCGCATGGAGAACATCCGCGTCAAGCGAGAAAGGCCCGGACTTCTTCGCCAGCATCTCACTGCGGTTCTTGCCTCGTGTGAAATCGCAAGCGCGCAGGTCGAGGGCGCGACTCTGGGTTCAAAGACACTTACATTCACTCCGGGCTCTGTGCGGTCCGGAAACTATCACTTTGCGATTGGAACGGCCGGTAGCGGCACGTTGGTTCTCCAGACCATCCTCCCAGCTCTGATGACGGCGTCCGGGCGGAGCGAGATCACAATCGAAGGCGGCACGCACAACATGCAGGCGCCGCCACTGGATTTTCTGCAGAAAGCATTTTTGCCGGTGATCAATCGGCTCGGTCCAAAGGTCGAGATTCGTCTTGAAAAGTACGGGTTCTATCCCGCTGGCGGTGGCCGTTTTATCGCAACGATTGAGCCGTCCGAACGTCTTTCCTCGATTCAACTGCTGGACAGAGGAGAGATTGAACGCCGTAGTGCGTTGGCAATTGTCGCCAATCTGCCGCGCAGCATTGCGCAGCGCGAGACGGACACAGTCTTGAAATTGCTGAATTGGGATGCGCAGGCCACGCAGATTGTTGAAACGAGGAACTCCGTAGGCCCAGGAAACATCGTTCTGATCGAACTAGCCAGCAGTAGCGTTACCGAAATGTTCTGTGGCTTCGGACGGATTGGTGCAAGTGCAGAGAGCGTAGCCTCGGAGGCCGCTGATGCTGCACGCTCCTATTTGGTGTCGGGAGCGGTCGCGGGAGAGCACCTCACCGATCAACTTCTGCTTCCATTCGCCTTGACAGGTTGCGGCGCGTTTACGGCAGAAAAACTGAATCTCCATTCCCGAACGAACATGGAGATCATCCAATGCTTCTTGCCGGTGGATTTCGTGACCACCCAAGACGACCATGTTACGAGAGTTGAAGTGAAGACCTTAAAGAGATAGCAACTATGAACACCCGAGAATGCGTTGAGCTTCGAATCGCGGTTCGGCCCTCACCTGAGACCAACGACCATGAGGCGCGCTTGTTGGGTAATGGCGAGAGCTTGGTCGACCGCCTTTCGAGTGGTCTCATTGGCTTAGACCCTGATGATTTGCTTACGGACACCACATGTCCGTTGCGCGCTGAGAGTGAATCGCACCGCGCCACCATTGGTCGGTGCTCTTGCGGAATCATTGGCTGCGGGAGTGTGGAAGTGGAAATCCGAAGGGAGCACGACCAAGTTGTCTGGACGGCAATGGATTCCTCACTGCAAGTTCGCTTCCTGGCAGCGCAATATGATGGAGAAGTCGAGAGAGCTCTTCAGGACCGTACTTGGGAAACACCAGAGCGCACAGCAGCACGGCTTGTTTCCCGAGCAGTGGACCGAGCCGCGCTAGCGCGACGAGGCTTTGAGTTCTCTTGGGCCTCAGAGCGGTGTCGAAATGGGTTGATGACCGTGTCCCTCGTTCTAACTCCCGGACCCTATCAAGTTCTTATCAGCGTACCTTGGGATAGTGAAAGCATCGAAGGTATCGTTGCTCAGTTCAGGGAAATTCTCAGTCAGCCGCCCCAAAACATGGGCGAAGGTGGAATGCAACCCCCAAGTGAGGGGGCTCGGACCACCATCAATCACTGGTCCCGGTTGGAATAGACAAAAATAGCGAGTTCAGGTTGCACGCGTACGAGCTTCCGTACTTATCTGATAAAGATAAGTAATTCGAACGACATCAAGAGATAACAACCTTTGCTGGCCACTCGGCAACTAATATAACAATTGGTGTTGGGTGCGCATTCCACCCAGGGGGTGGGGTAATGCGAACACGCATGCTACGAGTGGTTGTCCTGCTGTCTGGTTTCTCGTTTCCATTCTTCGCTCAAGGTCAAACACGCAATCCGGTGCCTTCCGTGGTGGCGAACGACACGAGCGCCCGCCTGGCATTGAAAGAAAAAAGCTCCGTCTTTGCTATCGATCTGTCGGCGAACGTTCCCAAGACAATCTCCGCTACGTTTGAAAGCAAGATTCTTAGTCCGGATGACAAGGTCTTAGCCACAGCTTCCATCGCCATCCAACTCAGTTCCACGCCGAAGAGGTTTGAGGTTCTCCTGAGTTGGGTCCCTGAGAAGGGCCTCGAAGATGCAGCAAGTTCTCGCCTTTTCTACGAAGTACATCTGGATAAAAGCTCCACACCTGCCGTTTCCGGAATCCTCTCACCCTATGCGCTGATCCCGGACCTTTTTGAGCTTCATTTTCTAGGCCTTGATGCCGTCGGCATAGGGCGGACCTACGTGGCCCGTGTTTGGACCACACGCCCCGATTCCGACAAGCCTGTTCCTGGGGTCTCTCTTGCCGTCTCATTCGGAGATGAAGACGATGACACTGCAAAAGGCACGAAGGCTGAGGCTCGAACCAATTCCCGTGGTGAGGCGCTGTTGACCTTCCATCTTCCCGAAATGCCGGGCGCCCCCGACGACGACGAAGTAGATTTTGAAATCCGCGGCACGCATGGTAATTTCCACAATTCCCTGAGCGGCAGCCTTCGCTACTGGCGCCGCGCCGCCGTTCTGCTTTCTACCGACAAACCTTTGTATCAGCCTGATCAGGTCTTGCACATGCGTGTCCTAGTTGTCGACGACCAACGCCACGCCTGGCCCAAGCGTCCTGTGCGCTTTGTCGTTTACGATGCCGACGACACCGTCACGTTCTCTACTGACGCGGAAACCTCCCACTTCGGCATTGCTTCCGCGGATTGGAGCATTCCGTCCTCCCAGAAACTAGGCAGCTATCGTGTCTCGGCCGACATCTCCGGAGACGCTGACAGCAGAGAGTTGCAAGGCAACCAACTCATCCGTATCTCTCGCTACGAACTTCCGACTTTCACCGTGAATGTCGTCGCCAACCAAAACTTCTATCTCCCTGGCCAGAATGCTGATCTAACCGTCAGCGCAAGCTACATGTTTGGCAAGCCCGTTGTTCGTGGCCACGTTCGCATCGTGCGCGAAAGTCACCGTGAGTGGAGCTATCGAGACCAGAAGTGGGAAAGCGAAGAGGGAGAATCTCAGGAAGGCGAACTCGACGCCAAGAACGAGTTCCACGCAACGCTGAATCTCTCTAAGGACCACGCCGCCCTGCAGGATACCGACTGGAAGCGTTTCGAAGACCTTCGTTACGCGGCTTACGTGACTGACGCTTCCTCCAAGCGCACCCAAGAGCGCCACTTCGATGTGCGTATTTCTCGTAACGCGATACACCTCTATGTGCTCAACGCTGCTGGCGCTCTGCCCGTTGGGCTTCCGCCGGTGTTCTACATCTCCAGTTCCCTGGCAGATGGAACTCCCATCGCGGCTGACGTTCTTATCCGCCTCTATACCCAGGATCCATCCGACACTTCTTCGTCAAACCCGGCGGTCCAGCCTTTCGCCACGGTGCGCGTCCGCACGAATCGATACGGTATCGCACGTGCCTATTTCTCCGAGCCCCTGCGAAAGGAGAAGAATCCAAATACCGACAAAGATATCGATCGCATCTACGGCACGCTCGAAGCCAAGACCCTCGACGGTCGCACGGGTACGCATCTCGAGTCCTATTCCCTACAAGACGACCCTGCGCTTCGCATAACTCCCGTAAAGGCAATTTTGAAACCAGGGGATCCGATCGAGGCCGAACTCGAATCCTCTGTGCCACAACGCCGCGTGCGTGTCGACCTCGTGCAAACCGAGACGCAAACAATCCTGGCGTCCCAAGAATTGAACATGTCCCATGTTATGGCGCGGGTGACTTTCTCAGCGGACAAGCAATTCAGCGGGACGATTGCTCTTGCCGCGTACCCCTTGAACATTGAGACGGAGCCTTACTCGATGTATTCCCGCATGGCCGCAGCCAGCGTCCTCTTTCCAAAGCCTAGCAATCTCATGCTTGAGGCTAGGCCAGTGAAGACCACCTATCGCCCGGGTGAAGCGGCCTCCGTAAATCTTCGCGTGCGTAGTTCCGAAGGCGAATCTGTCGAGGGTGCGCTCGGAGTGCTTGTCTACGATCAGGCGCTCGAGGAGCTCGCGCGCACGGAAGCCAGCCTCTTCACTCGCGGATACGAACACATTGATCCCCGACTCGGCTTCCGTTCTTTTGAGGAGGACAACGACTCCATCGCTGGGATCTCCGTAAAACAACTCCTCAATCGGTCGCCAGACACCACTGTTCCTGCTGACCTCGAACTTGTGGCCCAGGCACTGCTGTTCAACGGCACCGGCGTTCCTCTGCGACTTGAATCGTCCGACGGTCCCCGCTACCTCGAACAGGTTTTCCAGAAGCAGATTCGATCGACTCTTGATCCCGTTGCCAAGCTGCTGCAAGAACAGTTCTCCAATACGGGTCATTTCCCGGCGGATCCTGCGGAGTATTCGACTTTTCTGAAAGCGAAAGGTACGGATGCTTCCCGCCTAAGTGATCCTTGGGGACGTCCCTACCATATCCGGCGCTCATATCAATGGCTTAACGAAGTCTTCGAATTTGATAGCGAAGGTCCGGACAAAACTCTGAAAACTTCCGACGATTTCACCGCAATGACCCTGTTGCGGCCTTTTTTTGAATTTGACGCGAAGCGCCTTCGCGCCGTCATCGATGCCTACCACACGAGCACGGGCGGCTACATCCGCGATCAGGCCACTCTCGAAGCTGCTTGCTCCCAGCTGCACACTTCGCTTTCCAGCTTTGTGGATCCCTGGGGCACGCCTTACCACTTCCTGTTCGGCATTGAACGCGACAATTACACGATCAAAGTGCTGAGTGCCGGCCCCGACAAGCGCTTTCTCTCCGGCGCAAACGACCCAACTGGAGACTGGGACGATCTCCAGGTCGCGGTGCAACCTATCCCTTACTTTCGCGAGACCGCGCAGCGCATTTCGGATGCTCTGCTCGACAGTGCAAAGGCCTCGGCCTTTTTCCCCGAAAACGAACAGGAATTCCGAAAGGTGATGGTCAGTCACGGGATCGACTGGGATGCAATCCACGATCCGTGGGGCCGGCCATATCGCATCGCCCCTATGGTGGAAGCGGCCTACACAGATAAGATCACGCTACGGGCATACGGACAGAACGTCGCGGCCTCCCAAACTCCTGTCACGCGGACAACGAAGGCCATCAGCATCGTCAGCGACGGCCCGGACCTCACTCCCAACACTGCTGATGATTTCGTTCTGGCGAAATTCGCCTCTCCTTTTCTTGAAGAGTCTGGCAGCTCTACGAGCAAGCCCAACACCCCCCAGAAGCCGCTACCCCTCTACAGTGGCAATTCCGGAGCCGTCCGTATCCTTGTTCAGGATCCAACGGGTGCGGTCATCTCCAATGCGAAAATCACTCTCACCAACGAAGCAGCGGGCGTTGCCTATGAGGGTCAAGCCAACGATCAGGGACTTTGCCTGCTCTCCAACCTTCCTCCTGGGACTTACCGCGTTCTGGTTGAAAGTCCTGGCTTCCGGTCCTACGTTTTGACCAACATTCCAGTGCTGTCCAGCAATGTGACAGAGGTTGGAGTGACGCTAAACGTTGGAGCCGCAACCGAGACTGTCGAAGTCCGAGCGCAGAATGCCCAAGTCCAGACCGAAGCGTCGTCTGTCGCTGCTCTCTCAGGAAAGTTGGGTCTGACGACCAAATCCGGGGCTGCGTCCGGTCAAATCAACATCCCGCTCGCTACGCCTCGGCTCCGGGAGTATTTTCCAGAAACGCTCCTCTGGCAGCCTGAGATTCACACGGATCGCGCTGGCCGCTCCATAGTCAAGGTTCCGCTTGCGGACAGCATCACTACGTGGAAGGTTTCGGCTATCGCTTCCACCCTTGATGGGCGCATCGCTACCGCTTCCACAGACATTCGCGCTTTTCTCCCTTTCTTTGCCGAACTTGAACCGCCTAAAGTCTTGACGGTTGGTGACGAAATCCATTTGCCTGTGACTGTGCGAAATTACCTCGATAAGCCACAGTCTGTCTCGCTCGATTGGGCTGCTGAACCGTGGTCGCAGTCTCTCTCCCCGCGCACCATCCAACTCGACGTTCCTCCTGGAGACTATGCTGAGCAGGCCTTCGCCTTCCGCGCGGCATTGCCCATGAAGGAGGCCAAGCAACGCCTCACCGCCTTCAACCGCCCCTCTGCAAACGACAGTGACGCCATCGAGAAGAAACTCCGCGTTCACGCTGATGGCCAGCAACGTTTAGCCCAGTCCAGCTACATCTTCCTTGGCAACACTTCGCTTTCGATTGAAATCCCTGCGAGCGCTCTTCCAGGCTCAGTCGAAGCCGAGTTAGTTGTGTACCCAAGTCTGATTGCGCACGTCAGCGACGCAATCGAAGGCATTATGGAACGGCCTTACGGTTGTGCTGAGCAGACTATTTCTTCCGCTTATCCGAGCTTGCTTTGGTTGCAGATACAGAAGGCCCAGCACTTTCCGCCTTCTCCGGTCGATGCCCGAGCGAACCACTATCTCAAATTGGCTCACGCGAAATTGCTCCGCTATCGCGAGCCGGGTGGTGGCTTCTCCCTGTGGGGCAAAGGCCGGCCTGAAATTTCGGTTTCGGCCTATGCCCTCCGTTTCCTTTCGGAAGCATCGGAATTCACTGAAGTGGACCCAGACGTGATCGCTGCTACGCGCCGCTGGTTGCTTCAGCAAGTCACACCGCAAGGCACGTGGATGGAAAGAGGTTCAGACGGCAAACTCCTCGAAGCGTATGCGCTGTACGATACCGCCTACGTCGTCGAGGTCCTCGCGCGCGATCTGCGACACCGGAACTCGGACGATAAAGACATCAAAGCCGAACGTGAGGCGGTGCGCAAGGCAGTCGAGTACCTTGCTAAGACTTCTCATGCCAATTCTGATCCCTATGACATCGCTCTCATCGCCCTTGCGAAACTAGCGGCCAAAGAAGATGCTTCTGGGGAAATCACTACGCTCCTGTCGCTGGAGCACCGCGAAGGCGAGGCCAGCTACTGGGATCTCCAGCACAACACCATCTTTTATGGCTGGGGCTACACCGGTCGGATCGAAACCACCGCTCTCGTCCTGGACGCGCTTGCCAAAACGGAGTCACAGGCACATTCACCCGAACTCCAGCGTGCGCTCGACCGCGGTACGCTCTTCCTTTTGAAGAACAAGGACCAGTATGGCGTGTGGTACTCCACACAAGCCACGGTTGACGTCCTCCAAACGCTCGTACGTCAGTTGAGTTCTGCCTCCTCTTCCGATTCATCCCGGACTCCCATGAGGATCTTGGTCGACGGCAAACCCGGCCCACAACTTTCTTCGTCATCGGATGCGCGCCAACTAACGCCACAGCGCGCTGACCTTACGTCATTTCTCGCGCCAGGGAAGCACACCATCGAATTTCGTGGCGGTCCGTCGACGCATGCCAGCGTCTACCTGAACGCGACTTACTATTTGCCATGGACCGATCCCTCAGTCACCGCTTCTTCGGTTCGCAGCGGCGACGCAGAGTTCTTGCGCTATTCCGTACAGTTCGACCATGTCACTACCGCACCCGGCGATTCCATTCACTGCACCGTCCATGCTGAACGCGTCGGTTTTCGAGGCTACGGCATGATGTTGTCTGAAGTGGGATTGCCTCCTGGAGCGGACGTAGACAGATCTTCCCTGGACGCTGCTGTCGCTAATTCTGGCTGGGATCTGCAAAGCTACGAAGTCCAACCCGATCGCGTAGTCTTCTACCTGTGGCCGCGAGCCGGCGGCACGACGTTTTCCTTTTCATTGAAGGCGCGATTCCCAATGAAGGCGCAGTCCTCGGAATCGCTCCTCTACGACTACTACAACCCACTGGCACGAGCCTCCGTGCCGCCTCTGCGATTCGTCATCCAGTAGTTTGGACAGGGGGCCGACCTGTGCCTTTAGAAGTACCAACCTGCACAAAGGCGGAATGCTGCCGGGCACCGAATGTCGCTCCACGGTGTCCATTCCTACATAAGCAAGGGACACGACTCGGGAATTTCCGTGCAAGGACAGCGGCCACCATCGTTCTCAGCATGAGCGCGGAAAGCGAATAAGGCGCTGAAACTCGTCTTCAGGGAGCGAGAACATGGAGCCCACCTTCTGGAGCCCAAGTCCAAGCCGATCGTTTTTCTATTCACTGGTCCTAGCGGTAGTGGTGGTTGTTGCCCTGCTGGTGGTCCCGGCGTTTCTTGCCTCGAATGCTTCGCCGGGAGCGGCCACGTACTCGCACGGCGTTTTGCACATCGCAATTCCCTATCAGGACGCAAAGCCCGGAGCGGGCCATCTGACGCTGGAGGTATTGGGCCCGGAAGAGCAGGTGCTGAGCCGGGTGGAGAAGGACGCGACGATTAAGAATTCCTCCGGGGAGTGGAAGACGGAGATGAAGCTCGATAAGCCGATGCAGTTGAATGAACTCGTATGGCACAGGGTGCGGTACCGGTTCGTTTATGAGGGGAACAAGTTTCAGGAGCTGAGCGGCGTGGAATCCATCTCGCGGATTCTGCGGATGCCGGTGTTGCACATACGGGGCCAGCAATCGTATCTGTCGGGCAGCCAGGCGGCGGTGCGCGTGGTCGTTACGGACTCGCACAACGACCCAATTCCCGGACGAGCGAGCTTGCGCATCGAATTGAAAGCGCCCCAGCAGGAGCGGCGCACGCTCTTCAGCGGGCGGCTGAATTCCCGTGGGACAGCGGAAGCGAGTATCGAATTCCCGGCGGGAATTGGGGGGAATTGCGAGCTGCACTACGTCGTAGACACCTCCATAGGATCGACGGAATTCACGCAGTCCGTGCGGCTGCAGGACAAAGTGGGAATCCTGCTGACAACGGAAAAGCCGATCTATCAGCCCGGGCAGCTCATTCACATCCGCGCGCTGGCGCTGGACCGCGCAAGCCGCAATGCGGTGGCGAACCGCCCGCTGACCTTTGAGGTGGAGGATTCACGCGGAAATAAGGTGTTCAAGAAGGTGACGAAGACGGACGAGTTCGGGATCGCCTCCGGCGAATTCGGGCTGGCGAACGAAGTCAACCTTGGTACCTATCATCTGCGCGCGCTGCTGGGAGATGCGGGCGTGGATGGCTCGGCGAACACGGCGGAGATTGCGCTGAACGTGGAGAAGTACGTCCTGCCGAAATTCAAGGTGGAGCTCAATTTCGCGTCGAAGAGCAACGCGAAGAAGCATGGCTATCGTCCCGGCGAGCATATTACGGGCACGGTGCAGGCCAACTACTTTTTCGGGAAGGCGCTGGATGAGGCGGAGGTTTCGCTGAAAGCCTTGGGCATGGATGTGACCGAATTCCAGGCCGCTTCGGCAGAGGGCAAAACGGACCGCGATGGCACGTACCACTTCGATCTTCCCGTTCCCGCGTATCTTGCGGGGCGTCCCCTCAGCCAGGGCGCCGCTCGGCTGCTGATTGAAGCCACGGTAAAGGACACAGCGGGGCATTCGGAGACGCGCGGCGAGCCGATTACCGTGAGCGAATCGGCGTTTCTGCTGACGGCCATCCCGGAGGGCGGAGCCTTGGTTCCCAAGCTGGAGAATCAGATTTTCCTGCTGGCGTCGTATCCGGACGGCACGCCGGTGCAAGCGGATCTTACCGTTCACTCCAACTCACAGCCCGATGTGCACGTTTCGACGGATGGCGGCGGTGTGGCGGTGATCACGCTGAAGTCGTCATACGTGGCGGAGACGCTGACGATCGAAGGGAGAAGCAAGGACGGCGAAAGCGTATCCACGAGGGTGCCGTTGCAACTTCGCGCGGGGGAAGACCAAGTGCTGTTGCGGACCGAACATGCCGTTTACCATGCGGGCGATCCCATACGACTGAAGATTCTGAGCACGAAGGTTCGCGGGACGGTGTATGTGGACGTGATCCGCGACGGGCAGACGGTCGTCACGCGGGACCTGGACCTTACCGACGGGGCGGTGGAACTTACGCTGGCGGCGACTCCGGACATGGCGGGCACGCTGGACATTCATGCGTACGTTTTCGGACGCAATGCGCAGCCCGTGGCGGACCATCGGATCGTGTTCGTGCAGCCGGCGGATGAATTGAAAATCGAGGCCGTGGCGGACGCGACGGTGTACAAGCCAGGGGACGACGGGCATATCCGATTCCGCGTGACGGACTCGCACGGGCAGGGAGTGCATGCGGCGCTGGGACTGCAGATTGTGGACGAAGCCGTGTTTGCGCTGGCGGAAAAACAGCCGGGGTTCGCGAAAGTGTTCTTCTATCTGGAACAGGAAGTGATGAAGCCGCGGTATGAAATTCACGCGATCGGCTTACCGGAGGTGGTCGAGGAACCGCCGGAAAAGTCACTGGAGGTACAGCGGGACCGAGCGGGCCGTGCGCTGTTTGCCGCCACGGAGATGGTCACGTCGAACGGGTTCGACACGGAAGTTGGGAGGACGATTCCGACGGACAAACAGTATGAGTACTATCAGCGTTACCAACAACACTTCCAGGATTCGGCGAAGAACCTGGCGCGGCAAATCCTCGATGCGTTTGTGGCGGACCCGAAGGAAACGGACCTGAACCGCGTGTTCGCGAAACTCGTGAAGTCCGGCGCGCCGGGATTCCGGGATCCGTGGGGCACGCCCTTGCGTCTCGAGCCGATGACGTGGTGGCCGGCCAAAGATCGGTACTTGATTCACGGGGCCGGGGCCGACAAACAGTTCGACACTGGCGATGATCTGCGGGCTTTCTTGTTTTTCCGGCGGAGTCCGCTGGTTGTGTCTCACGCACCCGACAAGGGAACGATCTCACTGAAGACCGAACGCGGCAGCGGAAACCAGAACTACGCGGAGATATCCGGAACTGTGGTGGACCCAGCGGGGGCAGCGATACCGAATGCCACAGTGAGCATGAAGAACACGTCGACGGGGCACGAGGCGAACACCGTTACTGACGATAGCGGAAAGTTCCATCTCAGCGAGGTTCGGAAAGGTGAGTACCTGGTTCAGGTTTCGAGCGTGGGATTCGAGCAGGCGAGCCGGATCTTCTCGTTAGACCGAGGCGACCACGCACAACTGACGGTTTGCCTCAATATCGGAGCGAGCACGCAGATGGTCCAGATCGAGACCGCAGCAGCGGCAATCATGGTGAGCCCGGAAGGCGTAGGTTTCGGCGAAGGAAGAGGGGTCGCCGGTGGAGTGCCGGGCGGCGTGGCAGGCGGAGTCATGGGGGGAGTGGGGGCGGGTGAGTTTGAGGACCGGGTGCTTATGAATTTGCCCATGAACAATCGGAATATGATGCCGCCGCCGAAGCCCATGGCAAAACCATCGAGGGTTCGCCTTCTGAAGGAAGACGCCGGGAAGGTTAAGGCAAGTGAGGAGACGGGGCCGGAGGTGCACGTGCGGTCGTGGTTCCCCGAAGCGCTTTACATCAATCCGGAGATCATCACGGACCGGGACGGGAAAGCCAGCATTGCAATCCCGATCGCCGACAACATCACGACGTGGCGCATGGCGATGATCACTTCGACGCAGCACGGCGCGCTGGGCACGGCGACGTCGAGCCTGAAAGTGTTCCAGGATTTCTTCGCGGATCTGGACATGCCGGTGACGCTGACGCAGGGGGACCAGGTGTCGCTGCCGGTGGCCATATACAACTACACGGATACGAAGGGCGACGCGCGGCTGGAGCTGAAGCCGGAGAACTGGTTCGGGCTGGTGGATGATGCGGCGGTGAAGACGGTGAACGTGGATGCGCAGCACGTGGGCGGGTCGCAGTTCACGCTGGAGGCGAAGCGGATCGGGAAGTACCGGCTCACGCTGACGGTCCGGATGAAAGGCACAACGGAGCGCGCGGATGTTGTGGTGCGCGAGATTGAAGTTGTGCCCAATGGGCGCGAGCAGAATATGGTGTTCAACGGGCAACTGGAATCGGGGGCAACGCATGATGTGACGTTTCCGGCGAACGCGATTCCGGACGCGAGCAAGATCTTCGTGCGTATTTATCCCGGCCCGTTGAGCCAAATCATGGAGGGCATGGACGCCATTTTGCGGATGCCGAGCGGCTGCTTCGAGCAAACTTCTTCGGCGACGTATCCGAACGTGCTGGCACTGGATTACATGAAACGAACGAAGAAGCTGACGCAGGAAGTGCACGCGAAAGCGGAAGGGTTCATCGCGAACGGCTACCAGCGGCTGCTGACGTTTGAAGTGCAGGGTGGCGGGTTCTCGTGGTTCGGGCAGGCTCCGGCGAACAAAATCCTGACGGCGTACGGCTTGATGGAATTTGCCGACATGGCCAAGGTGCACGACGTGGATCCGCGGGTGATTCAGCGGACGCAGCAATGGCTGGCGTCGCAGCAATTGGCGGACGGGAGTTGGAAGCCGGACACGCAGTTCATCAACGAAGGAGCGACAAACCGGTTCAATACGGACGTACTGCGGATCACGTCGTACATCGCGTGGTCGCTGGAGAACACGGGATACCAAGGTCCGGCGGTAGAGAAAGCGAACCAGTACATCCAGAGCCACATTTCCGGCAAGCTCGATGCGTACACGCTGGCGGTGCTGGCGAATTTCGCGGTGGACTACGGCAAGGACCGGGAGTTCACGCGGCAGGCAATGCAGATGCTGATAGACGAGCGGACGGAAGAGGACAAGCAGGTGTGGTGGACGTCCAGTGAAACCGGTATGTATTCCACCGGGCTGGTGGCGAACATCGAGACCACCGGGCTGGCGACCCAGGCGCTGTTGAAGTGGGGCCAGGCCTCCAGCGTCGCCCGGAAAGCTCTGACGTATCTTACGGCGAAGAAAGATGCGTACGGGACGTGGAGCAGCACGCAGGCGACCATCATGGCGCTTCGGGCGCTGATCCTCGCGTCCGAGAAGAGCGCTTCCGATGTGAACGGGACGCTGGAGGTGCTGCTGAACGGGAAGAGCGTCACGGAACTGAACTTCACACCCGAGAACAGCGATTTGTTCCATCAGTTCGTTTACAAGGAATTTGAGAACAAAGAAACGAATCGCGTGGAAGTGCGGTTTGCGGGGAAAGGCAATCTCGGGTACCAGGTCGTCGGGCAGTACTTTGTGCCGTGGGACGAGAAAGGAGCGCAGGAGCCGCTCTCGATCGACGTAGCGTACGACCGCACGCGACTCGCGCAAGACGATATCGCCACGGCTACGGCGACGATTCGGAACAATCTGGACAAATCGGCCAAGATGGTGATGGTGGACATCGGGATTCCTCCGGGTTTCGATATGTTGAGCGAGGATTTGCAGGAGTATCAGAAAAAGTCCGCCAACCAGAAGAGCGGGCGTCTGGAAAAATACAGCCAGACAGCGACGCAAGCCATCCTGTACTTTGATTCATTCGCTGCGGGGCAAACGGTCACTGTTCGCTACCGGCTGCGCGCGAAATATCCGATCCGCGCCCGTACCTTCTCTTCGCGCGTCTACGAGTATTACAACCCGGACATCAACTCGATCGCCCGCCCCAGCAGGCTCGAGATCCTAAAGCGCTAAGCGTACGGTCTTCCAGCTTGACCTCCAGTCCGGATTAACTCGTCACCAATATCGTCACCAAAACTAGCCGATTTCGGTTCTTCTTTGGAGAGGGTAAAACCGGAAAAGTAAGGCAGGCAAAGGGATTTAGCGATTTTGACCGCATTTTTGACACGGTAGAGGTGCCTAACTCGTTTTACGAACCATCAGCTAACCATGAACTGTGTCAGTCCTCTCGACGCTAGCCTTTTGGAGCGAAGTTCACCTGCACTTCCAGTTCAACCGAAACTGGCTGGCCGTTTAGGACGGTCGGCTCGTACTTCCACTGCAATACAGCCTTGAGCGCAGAGGGGATCAGCAGCGGAGGCCCGCTCAGCGCGTGCGCCTGGACAACATTTCCGTGCTCATCGATTATCGCGTCAACAACCACGACACCGGCTATGTGCGCCTGGCGTGCGAGTGATGGATATTCGGGGTTCGCGGAAAACTTCAGAGAAGGCGGCTTAAGATTCGATCCGGCCCGGACGATTCGCTTTTGCTGGACCGGCTTTGCAACGGGAGGTGGCGGCGGCGGGGCATTTCCTGCGGATCCCAGAACACCGTTTTCTGCTCCACCCAGCTGGCCACCCGCCACGCCGCCCGGAACACCACCGATCACTCCGCCCAAGCTCGGCGCCGCGCCATCAGCTTGTTCCTGTGGAATATTCTTGGGAATCGAAATAGGAGTGACAAGCCTGTGCGTGTGAAGAACGACGGCATGGGGAAGCGGCGCGTGCGACACCGCCGGCGCAGCCGCAGCCACTGCAGCCGGTGGGGGGGGAGGCGGAGGAGCCACCAGGGGGATGTCTTGGTATTCTCCCAGATGGATAGTTCCCGTGGTGTAAAGAGGAATGATGATGAGCGCCGCGAGAATGAGAAGATGCATGGCGCTCGCGCCGACCCACTCGAGCGGATTTCTTGGCGGCTTTTTCTCTATAGGCTCTTCCAGGAGCGCCTCCAAAGAAATGTCCTTCTTGACGGTCGGAGCCAGGATGATGTGAGTCGCTTTCTTGCCAAGGCTATTCCCTGGAAAATCCAACAAATTCTTTTGGCCAAAAATCATAAACTTTCCTCCCGGCGGCCGCTCCACGCGAAAGGGTTATGCCAAACCCCAACAAACCTTCGTAGAGAGGACCGCCCAATGGGCCCGCCAAAATGCTAAATGAGCAAGGGCGATGCCAATCGAGAGGGATCGGGTTTCACAGCGGAAGTGAAACAGAATCAAGAAGTTGTGGATCCTGTATCGGGGCAGCACTAGCCAGTACGCCTGTGTGTCACGAATGTCATGACAAAGGGTCGGCGAGTTGACACCTGTTTGTGACAGTGGCCGGCAAGAGAAAGGCAAATTGAAAGACTGCAATTCGACCCCTTAGCCTGGTTAATTCATAAGACGCAACGTTTCATACACGGGAGGATCGTCGGGTGGAAGCTGCGCCAAATCGATCGGTTCGCCGTAATGTTTGGGAATCAGTTCCAGGCAATCTTCGAGCACGGCCATCATCCCGAGGCCCAGCAAATCCACCTTCACGATGCCCATGTCGGCGCAATCGTCCTTGTCCCATTGCACGACGACACAGCCCGGCATCGTTGCCGGTTCGAGCGGAACAATCGAATCAAGCTGCCCCTGGCACACAACCATCGCTGACTACCGTGAACACTACAAGCACGATCCGGAGTACTACGCGAGGAGAACGGTTCAGAAAGCTCAAGCGGAATTGCAGAGGCTGGACGGCGATCCCGAAGAAGCGCGCACAACTCATGTCAGACCGGACGGCAAGGGATTTTGAGCAGGTGGCCGTGACAACAAAGACCAAACACATTGCGATTCTGCCGATCGCCGAAGATCCTAGCGGCGCTTTGCCGGCGATCGTCGTGCCTCGCCTGATGCGCCGATTTCCTGCTTGCTGCTTTTGTGCGCGACCAGCCAACCATTATTTACCCAGTCGGCGAAACTCATGCTCGTCTCCAATCACGAAGAGTTTCTTCTCTTTTGCTACCGTCGACAAAAAGTGATTTTTGGCTGCGAGCTTTTCGCGAAACTCTTGCAGCCTGTATACGGTCGGATTGACCTCCCGGCCGAGCTTCGAGTCGCTCTCGCTGAGGGCGGATACCACGTCCGCGAAACTTACCTCGCCGACGACCATCAGATCCACGTCGCTTGATGCATCCTCGTCCCCGCGCGCGATCGAGCCGTAAACAAAGGCGAGTCTAATGCGCTCGGCGAGGGGAGCGAGCACTTCATTCAGGACGTCTCGTATTCCGGACGTTTTCGCAAGAATGCTCTTCAACTCGGCAAAGATCGGGTTCTGGCGGTTCGCCTGGTAGTAGACCTGATGGCCGCGGCGAACTCTGTGAATGAGCCCCGCGTCAGTCAGTTGTCCGAGTTCGCGCTGCGTAGCCCCTATGCCCGTACCTGCCCGGCGTGCGATTTCGCGCAGATAGAATTGCTCGTCAGTACGACCGTAGAGAAGGGCCAGGATGGACCTTCGACCCTGCCCAAAGAGCACTTTCGCCAGCGTTCCTGGTGCTGTACCCATTTAAGGTACAATTGTACCTAATTCGGGTACGATATCAACGTCGTCAGGCGGCGGGGGTCCTGACTCAAGGACCAACGATCCCGAGGCCTCCGATTAGGTGATTTTGCCACGGTGAGTGTGGGAGCCTTCGCGAGCGCCCCGCTCGAAACGTCATGACCGGTAGTGCTTGCGTCTATCGCCATTTTGAATTCTCCCTAGTACCTGATGTCCAGCCATCCCGTCCAAAAATTCATGTTGCTCCCCGGCGTGGACTGCTTCAAGAACTCGCCGGGAAAGAAGTGAGCGTATTCCGTGAACCAGGTCAGATTCCGGTTCATCTTCCATCGAAGTTGCACAGAGGCCTGAGTGGCGATGTAGCGGGCGTTGCTTTTCTGGCCTGTAATCAACACCGCGTTGCCAACGGTATAAAGGCCATCGCGCGGGCTCTCCCGCCAGAAAAAGGCCGGGTTGGGCGTCAAAGTGACGGTCTTGCTGAGATGAAGTTCCACGTACGGTTGCAACGCGATCAGATTTCGCCTCGCGAACACTTCTGCGTAGCTGAAATAAGGGCCTTTCTCGAAAATAGAATTAAACGTGCCTAGAGTTCGGCTCGAAGGGTTCTGATCACCGCTGAAGGACATGGCGCGAAGGGCAAATCTGGGCTTTAGGGAATTCGAGTCGATCCGATAGGCTGTCTCTGTGGAAATGGCCCATGCTCGAATGTCATCAGGCCCAAACCAGCCCCACTGATAGGTAAACTCATCGTTATAGTCCCAGCGTTCGGTGGTGCCCCAGAGCCGCGTCCCGATCGTTTCCCTTTGCTCTCGGCCTGATCCTTTGCCATCGAAAGGCACCTTCTGGAGGTCGAGACCGAAGTAATAGAGGTCGACATTTCCTTGCGGCAGGAAGGCAAATGGCCTGACCGCATAGGCGCCCCAGAAACTGGATGCGTGGTTGGGTGGATCGTTGAAGTTGCCCGGATTATCCAGCGTCGGTCTGAGGGCAAATGTGTCGATCGTCCAGTCGCCCTTCACCCACGTGAGACGGAACCCATTGAGGCTGCGCCGGATATTACGGCCATCGCGGGTAGAAACGAAGTTCTCTGAACCCAATACCATCTCTTGCCGCCCGGCTCGCAAGGTCAGGCTGTCTTTGCCGGACCGCCAAAGGCCGAGATCGAAAAAACCCTGATGAACGTACGACTGCTCCTCGTCCAGTCCTGGACGAGGGCCGCCGTTCCTGCCGGTCTCAAGACTGCTGGCAAGTTCGCCGAAGAAACGGAGCCTATCGCTCAGGTGCAGATCCATGTGTAGGAAATAACGCTGCATCAAATAGGCATTTCCCGAAGGGCCGCTTCCCAAATCAAAATGGCTGAAATATTCGCCACGATCCCGCGTGAATACGCCGAAGGAAATGTAGTAGTCCTCTTTGTCACCCCGAAGCGGGATATATTTCAATCGGTCCAGAAATTCCGTTCGGCAATTAGGATTGCTGAAATACCGGTTGTTTTCGTCATAGGTAAGTTGCGTAAAAGCCGGGGCTGAGTCGGAGCAAGCAGATGGCGCCGGAATGGTGGTTTCCATCGTTTGCGGCGTTTGCGCCGAAGCGGAGACGCCCGCGACCAGCGCTAATAAGCCAGTCACTCGAGCGATCCTTGCCAGGCTGGCTTGCCTCGGTGAGCAACCTGGCATCCTTAATGCAAAACGCGTGAATCGAACCATTTCGTCCTCCTGTCCTCATGATTGAAAAGGTGGCAGTGAAAGTCAGACATGCACCTGCCGCTAGTCGAGAAAGAAGCCGGACTTGGCAGCGACGATCGTCAGGGGGACTTACACTCGAGGCAGCACTGAAGCTGCACCTCGTTCATCTTTGCATTCCCGTTACGTACGCCAGCAAAATCTGACTCAAGCGATACTGATATCGGGCGTCGGTATCGGCGATATCGGACTCAGTTTTCTGGAGTTCCGCCTCGCTGAATTCGACGATGGAGCCCAAGCCGAGATTGTAACGGGCTTGCGCAAGGTCGAGCGCAAGGCTTGCTTGTTCTCGCAATTCCTGCGTGACTGAAAGCCGCTCGTAAGCACGATTGGTGTCCAGCCAGGTTACTCGAACATCGCGAGCGATGTTATTCCGCAGATCGGTGAGCTTTTGACGATTCACTTCGGTTTGTAGGTCGGCAGTCTTTGCGCGAGCGTTATAAAGAAAACCGTTGAACACTGGAATGTTGATGTTCACGCCGACAGCGCCATACCAGTTTTGGACTTGCGGGTCGCGCGCGGGCGCGAGGCCCGCCGCGCCCAGGGCGGTAATTGTCGGCCGCCACAGGTCGTGCTCGGCGTTGCTGTTCTTTTGCGCGGATTCCACCTGGTATTCCAATGCGGAAATCTCTGGGCGCTGCCGGAGGGCCGAGAGGATTAGCGGCAGAGGGTCGGCTACCGGCGGAGCTATCTGCATGGTTGGTTCGACTAACTGAAACTTCTGCTCCTCTTGGTATCCGAGGATCGCGGAGAGTGCCGCGAGGGATTCCTGGAAGTTGTTCCGCGCCTCCAGGTGCAGCAGCTTGGCGCGCGCTAGGTCGACCTTGGTAAAGCTGAGGTCCAGATCCGATTTGAGCTTTGCGGCGGTCAAGGCTTGCACTTTGTCGACGACAGTCTGGCGCGTATCGAGGGTTTGTTGCGCGACTTTGACGAGTTCGCTGGTTTCTAGCACATGGTAAAAGGCTTGATCGACAGCCAAGATAATGTCAGCCGTGGTAGCCACGGCATTTCTGTCCTCTGCCTTGGCCTGAAATTCCGAGCTCGCGAGCAGGTTCGTGGTACGCCCGAAATCGGTGATCAGTTGGGTGACCTCTGTTCCCGCCGCGGCGCGCGTGTAAAGGCTCGGGCTGTTTAGGAACCCGGCGGCGATGCGACTGCCGGATTGTGAATCGACGCCGGTCACGTTGAGAAATGCTGTTGGCAGAAGCGCCGAGCGTGTTTCGCGCACGTATTGCCGCGCTTCGAGCGCGCGCAGCTTTCCTATGGTGATTTGTGGGTTGTTCCTGAGAGCGATGGCTTCGGCTTCCGCGATGGTTAGGCGAACGCCCTCCTGCGTTTGTGCGGGTGCCGCGAGGGTGGTCTCGACCCGCATGGATGAACATGCGGGACCAAGAACGATGACGATTACGAACGTGAGCCCTCGCCAAATCACGGCTGCGCCTCTTGGGCATGCTGCTCTTTGGCGCGATGCGCGAGCAGATAGGCCGCAGGGATCAGATAGACTGTCACGACGGCGGACACCAGCAAGCCGCCAATGATCGCGCGAGCCAGCGGCGCATACTGTTCGCTGCCCGCCTCCGCGCCGATGGCCATCGGAATCAAACCGAGAATAGTGGCCAGGGAAGTCATCAAAATGGGGCGGAGGCGTAAACGCGAAGCGAGGGAAACGGCTTCCTTCAACGGCTTCCCATCCTCATGCAGATGCCGTGCGAACTCGACGATCAAGATGCCGTTGGAAACCACAATGCCCACCATCATGACTACGCCCATCAAGGACATGACATTGAGCGTAGTTCCCGTTGCCAGAAGAAAAAGAAGCACACCGGCGAGCCCCGGAGGAACAGCGAGCAGAATGACGAAGGGGTCCTCCCAGGACGCGAACTGCGCGACCAAGACGAGGTACACCAGCACGATAGAAAGAATCAGGCCTATGCCAAAGCTCTTGAACGACGCACGCATACCCTGTACCGATCCCCGTAAGTTGACGCGTACCCCTCCGGGAAGCTTAGTTTTGTTAACAATCTCCTCTACCTGGCGCGTGACCCCGCCCAAGTCTTCGCTCTTTGGCGAGACGTAGACGTCGATCACCCGGGATAACTGGTAGTGATCAACTTCTGTGGGAGACGGAATAGTATTGACCTTTACCACGCTGTCCAGGAACGTGGATTCGGTGCTCTTCACACCGCGTAAGGGAATCTGTTTCAAATCGGTTACCGTCTTCACCTGATTCTCTGGATACTGCACGGTGAGCATGTAGGGGTTACCACTAACAGGATCGATCCAGTAATTTGGTGCGATCACCCCATTGGAAGCCAGCGCGGTAATGACGTTGTCAATGATTTCTTTCTGCGAAAGACCCAGGAGACTGGCCTTTTCGCGATCGATATCGAGTCTAATCGCCGGATAGTCGATGTCTTGAGGAATGAGCACGTCGCTCGCGTCCTGCAGGGCGCGAATAGGCCCGGCAATCTTGGCGGCCGTAGCGTATACCGCGTCCAGATTGTTGCCGCTCACTTGCACGTCGATGGGCGCGGGCAGGCCAGAATTGATCACCGCGTCTACGAGGCCCCCGGACTGAAAGTATGTGGTGAGTTGCGGCAAATTCCGGTTCAGGCGCACGCGCACGCGCCGCATATACTCATAGCTGCCAATCTTGTGGCCTTCCTTCAGGCTGGCCTGCACGAAAGCTGTGTGAGGAGCGGAGTTTGGCGTGTAGATGGCCGAGAAATCAGGAGTGATGCCGATATTCGAGACGATCATGCCCAACTCTGAGGGCGGCACAACCTGGCGGATAATGTCCTCGACCCGCTTCACATAGTCTTCCGTAAACTCAACACGCGTGCCGGAAGAGGCCTTGAGGTTGATGACGAACTGGCCGGGATCTGTGCGGGGGAAGAAGGAGACTCCCAAGAAGGGGTAGAGCGAGAAAGACAGAAAAGAAACTCCGAGGAGCCCGGTGAGTGTTCTGACCGGCTTCACGAGCGCGGTGTTCAACGAGCGGTTATATTTGCAGAGCGTGGTCTCGAAATAAGAATTAAACCTCCTGACGATAATGCCGAACCGAGCCTCCACCGTAGCGATCCGAGGCGCTTCCTTAGGCTGATGTTTTTTGATGAGTTTGGCGCAAAACAACGGCACCACGGTCATCGCCACAAAGTAAGATCCAAACAAAGAGAGGATTACGGACGTCGCCAGTGCGACGAACAGGAAGCGGCTCACTCCGTATAGGAAGATTACCGGAAAGAAAACGATAGCCGTGGTGAGCGTAGCCGAGAGGACCGCCAGGGCTACCTCCTTCCCACCCTTTTCCGCCGCCACTTCCGGCGCTTCGCCCATTTCCAGGTGCCGGAAAATGTTCTCGAGCACGACAACGGAGTTGTCAATCAGGCGCGAGAATGCCAGCGCGAGCCCGCCCAGCACCATGGTATTGACTGTGCCTCCACCGGCCGCGATGGCCAGAAAGGCAGCAAGCGCGGACAAGGGAATGGACAGAAAGACCGCGGCGGTCGCGCGCATGCTGCCCAGAAATAGGAGAATCATCAATCCCGTGAGCACAAGGCCAATCCCGCCTTCGTGTATGAGATTATCGATGGCGGTTTTCACAAAAATGGACTGGTCAAACACTACGCGCGTGACCAACCGTTCCGGTATATCCACCAGGTGCTTCAGCGCCTCTTTGATTCCATCCACCACCGCAATCGTGTTGGTGTCGCCGCCCTGCTTGAGGATCGGCAGGTAAACCGAGGGCTGCCCATCCACGCGCACGATATTTGTCTGAATCGCCTGGGCATCCACCGCTTTGCCAATGTCCCCCACAAGAATCGAGGATTGCCCGACGGATTTCAGCGGCACGGAATTGATATCGGCCGGAGCCGGGACCTGCGCGTTCGAGTATAGGTTGTAATCAAAAGGCCCAATCTTCACGTCGCCAGCCGGTAGAATCAAGTTACTTTCGTTCACCTGACGGACCACGTCCATGGGACTAAGCTGGTACGCCTGCAATTTCAGGGGGTCAACGTACACCATGATCTGGCGGTACTTTCCGCCAAACGGCTGAGGCACTGACGCGCCCGGCACGCTCGCGATTTGGTTGCGGACCGTGTATTGCCCCAGGTCGTGGAGGTTCGTTTCGTTGAGTCCCTCGCCTTTCAGAGTGACTAGGCAGACCGGCAAGCTCGATGCGTCGAACTTCAACACCACCGGCGGCAACGTGCCTGGTGGGAGACGCCTCAAATCGGCCATCGCCAGGTTTGAAATCGTACTCAGGTCAGAGTCCGCATTCGTGCCCGGTTGAAAATAGACTCGTATGAGGCTCACGCCGGGCAGCGATCTGGACTCGATATGGTCCACGCCGCTCGCCAGCGTGAAGAACCTCTCAAACGGATTCGTGATATTCGTTTCGATTTGCTGCGGCGGCATTCCCGAATAGAAGGTCGCCACCACGATCACCGGAATATTGATTGGCGGAAACAAGTCCACCGGCATACGAACCAGCGTGACGCCGCCGACGATTGCGAGGATAAGGCACACCACGATGATGAAAAACGGGTGCTTGATGGAAAAACCGGGCATCAGTTCGGCCTTTCCGTTTCGCCCGGCGTGTCATTCACTTCTACCGGTTGGATCTTTTGTCCGTCGCGGAATTGGCTTCGGTTCCCAAGAAGGACTCGGTCGCCGGCGCTGAGGCCGGACAGCACTTCCACGCGTGCCGCATCTTCCATTCCCAGCTGAACGTGGCGTTCTTGCACGGTGTTTTGCGCGCTGACCGCGAGGACTGTTGCCTCTTCGCCGTTGCGGGTAACTGCTTCAAGCGGGATGGTTAAAGCGCCCTTCTTCTCACCGAGAATCAAACTCGTCTGTGAATACATCCCGGGCATCAGACTTCCGTCGCGATTGCTCACGTCGATTTGCGTGTCCATCGTGCGCGTTTGCCGGTTCAGCGAATCAGCGAAACGCGAGACGCTCCCCTCGAAGTCTCGGTTCAATGCCTGCACGTGAACATTCACTGCTTGGCCAAGATGGATCTGTGCGGCCACCGATTCAGGAATCGGCAGAACCAGCCGCAATACCGAGATCTGCGCGAGCCGTACCACTGGAATCGCCTGAGTGCTCGATGATGTGCCCGCCGCAAGGAGAGTGCCGGTGTCCGCGTACCGGTTCGTAATGACCCCTGCGAAGGGCGCCATGATATGTGTGTAGCCGGAAAGCGCAACGTACTGTTTCTGATTCGCCCGGGCTACTTCGAATTGCTGCTTGACCGCCGCAAGCTGGGCCTCCGCACTGTCGGCCTGCGCTTCTGATCCCAGGTCCCTCGCTTGTGAGTCATCCACTTCCTGTTGTGCCACGAGGCCGGCGTGAGAGTCTGCGGCTAGCTTGAGCCGGAAGTAGGCGTCGTGCGCGGCAAAATGGACCGATCGTGCGCGTTCTAGCTCGCCTTCGGCCCGGCGGATTTGGTCCTGCGCTGCACGAACCGAAGCTTCCGCCCCTTCGAGCTGTGCCGCCAGTTCGGGTATTTCCAGAACTGCGAGCAGCTGGCCTGCGTTGACGTGGGTGCCGACGTCCACGTAGATCGCGCGGATGTAACCCGCGACTTTGGCGTGCACATCAACATCCTGGTAGGCTCTGAATTCCCCGGCAATGGTCAGCGTCCTGGTTATGTTGCGGCGCTCTGCCAGCGCCTCCGCCGCGACCACCCTGTGCGGGTCCCCTTTGTTGGCCTCCGCGTGGCGGCGTGCTAACAATCGCCAGGCACCGACGCCGACAACAAGAAGAATGGCAATGGTCAACAGCAGTGTTTTCTTCATCATTGTCATGGGTCGAGTCTGCTACTCGGGATCGCGGCGCTTTGTGCCGAGGAGGGAGTACGATGCGGCGGCGTCAAAGCGGCGTTCCTGGCGGAGCATGAAGTATTTGGGCGCCTCGATCCACAGGCGAAAAGCTGGCCAGCGCCACCAGACGAAAGCCAGCGCGAGCATAAGAGCTGAAATTGCGATTACGATTAGGTCGATCATTGTGGTGAGCTCCCCTGCGGCTGTCCGTACAGAGTGCGGATGTATGCCACCAAGGAACGCTGTTGCTCTTCTCCGAGTTGGTCTTTCCATGGCGTCATCGCGGTCCCTGGAATGCCGTTTTGAATCACCTCCAAAGCCCTTTCCTCTGTCGACTTCTTGAGATGAAAATTCGTTGGCGCCGGAGCGAGGACTCCCGCTGCGGGCCCATTGCCGGCGCCCGTGGCGCCATGACAACTGGAACACATGGCTGGAAACAGCGCCTGACCCAGGCTTACGCGTGCAGGATCTTCGGTTGCCGAAGCAGCGCTCGGAGGATGTAGGCTCTGAACATACGCGATTAGCGCCCGCAAATCTTCGGCAGGAAATTGGCGCCAAGGCGGCATAGCGGAGCCGGCGATTCCGTTCCACAGGACGCTGCTCAATCGTTCATCGGAAAAGCGAGCGGCAGTCAGGTTTGCCGGTTTCGGCAGTAGACTCGCCGAAGCTCTGCCATCACCCTTTCCAGCCGAACCATGACATCCAGCACAGTTCGCGGCAAACAGACCCGCGCCGCGGTTTACTTCTTCCTGCAGATCATTCAGATCCGACGCAGGATGCAGAACCGGCGCGCTGGCGCTGTACCCCCCGACCATCCCGACGGGAACAGTAGGAGGAGTAGCTGTTGCCAGGGGTTCGCCCGCCATGGCCATCTGCTCTGTTTCGGGCATCGCGTTCGATACGGAGGGCCTTCGATCCAGGCCGGATAGCTCTCGAGCGCGTCCGAGCGTGCGAAGATAGGCGAGGACGTCCAATCCCTCCTCTGTAGGTTGATTCGGAGTGCCTTTGAAAAGCCACGGATACCCGGGCATAACCGAATCGCGCACCACGAGCCGAGGATTGAACAGATGCGTGAGTTGCCAGTCGGTGGGATGAAGGTTGAATTCGCGGGACAGGTCCGGCCCGATGCGCCGGGTGCCCCAAAGCTGTGGATAATCATACTTCGTTTCCCATGCCTCAGTGGGCGCGCCGAAGCGGCGCACATCCGCGGCGAGAGACCGGATTTGCTGCGTGTGACAGTAGGCGCATCCTTCGCGTCCATAAATGACTCTGCCCCTTTGTTCGGACGCGGTGAGCGTTGGCATGGTGACCGGAGCCACCCGCTTGATTTCATCCGCCAGTTCTTTTCCAGGAAGGATCGCAAGGACAAGAAACGAAAGCGCGAAGAAACCCACACCTGCACCGAAGGCGATCACATGCGCATGGCTGAGCCAACCGGTCAAGCTGAACTCGTGTGAAGCAGCCGAGCCATCCTCGAATGCGGCCTTGTCTTCTGAAGCCACGCGGCGGGTCTCAGACACGATAGCCTCTGACAACCTTGGGCCCGTAACGAGAGAAATCCAGAAGAGAACAAAGCCCGTGAGAATGGGCAGCCCCGAGAGTGTGCGCGCCAGCCAGTAACTTCCGACCGCTCGGACAGAATCGATCCATGGTGCGCTCGACTGCCAGACCTGAGCCTCTACCAGACCCGCAATCGTGAGATCGGTGACCATCAGCGTCAGGCCAACTGCAAGAAGCCAGAACGACCAATTCATCATTCGCTCGTTGTAACGCGTTCCAGGGATGCGTTGCCAGAGATGGGCGATGCCACCAAGCGCGATGAAACTTGCAAAACCGATCATTGCCAAATGGGAGTGGCCGATGACGAAGTCGGTGAAATGGATAAAGCGATTGACGGGCATGAATGCCTGTACCGAGCCCTGCAAACTCACTACAAGATAGGAGACGACACCAAACCAGACGAAACGCAGGGGCACGTCCTTGGACGCCGTTCCACTACTTCCGGGCAGCGAGAGCAGAAGGTTGGTAACGACCAAAATCACGTCCATTCCCTGATAGGCCGAAGCGACGATGGCACCTTTCTGCGCGGCCATGGGGATTGCTGAGTACACGTAATGGTGAGTCCCATTTAAGGGGTAAACGAAGAAAAGCAGCCAGAAGCCCACCATCGACAGGAAATGACTGGAGATCGGACGGCGCGTGGTAGCGGGGATGACGTAATACGCGATAGCAACGGCAAACGGCGTTACGTAGAGACCCACAGCATCGTGAATCCAGAGGCCGCTGAAAGCTGCGCCCCGCGCGCCGGGAACCAGCCACGGCACAAGATTCCCAACCGGATAGGCAAGCATCGTGAAGACAATTCCGCCGATGATGTACCAGGCACTAACAAAGAGGTCTGAGAGCCGAGCTTTGAGGAAAGGCAGGACAAACTCGCAGGCCATCAGAATGAAGGCCAGGACGACGAAAGCAGCTACGACGAGCGGAAACTCCGCCCATTCGAGCGGCTGGCTGAAACCGGCGGCAACCAGTACCCAGCCGGGAAGCAGCACCGCAAAATTCCAGATCCAGAAAAGAAACCATCCGAGCTTGCGACTAAGCACCGGCCGGTCTGCGAGGCGTGGCACCACGTAGTAAAAAAACGCCAGGAATGCGTTGCCCAGCCATCCGAAGAATATGCCCTGCGTATGGTTGTAGCGCAGGCGTCCCCAGGTGAGCCACGCGTGGCCGCCCAGAAATTCGGGGAAGTTAAACTTCGTGGCCACCAGGATTCCGAAGAGCACCGAGATTAACAATGTGGCGAGCGAGGCGAAAACGTGTGCCCGGATCAGGCCATATTCAACGGCGGGAAGCCCGCCTGCGTACAGGCCTTTTTTTTGCTCCTCCCGGTAAATTGGTTCTCCTGAAGCAGCTCTCATTTTCCTGTGCCTTTGCTTGTATCTTTCGTTTGACCGGAATCCTTCAAAATCCAACTCGCCACTGCCACGCGATCTTCAAACGTGAGACCTGGCTGGGCGGGGCCAGGCGCAAAATTGGCCCATCCCGGCTGCGGGTGAGCGACGGCCGCGGCTAATTTGGAAAGCAAATCGTGGTTGCCGTCTGATCGACCAGATCGACTGCGATAAAACATCACAATCTCCTGATAACTTGGCCCGCTTGAGCGAGCGGCTATTTTGTGGCACCCGGCGCATTCTCGTTCATTGATTTCTGCGCCTCGGGCGAGCATCGCGTTATCGACTTGTAGGTTCTGAGGAACGCCCGCCGCTCCTGCCGGGACCGGCTCGCGTGGCGGCTCGCCAAACAAATGGCGGCGGTCGCGAGTTCCCCACCAGGCGAGGAGCGCACCCAGAAGAACCACGGCGCCCACCAGGCGTAGCGGCGTCCGTGAATCATGCGAACTTCCCGCGCTATTCCCCATATGTCCCTTTGGGAGCTTTAGGATCGTCGGACTTCCCATTCAGGAAGAACAGATAGTCAGTGATCTTTGCCACTTGCTCATCGGAAATATGTGCGCCGTAAACATCTTTCATTTTTTGGACCTCGCTCAGCCACGTAGCCCGGGAAAATCGCGGTTGCATCGTGATGTATCGGGGCGAATGGCAGACCACGCAAGCCGTCACAAATTCCTCGCGTCCTGGACCCGGCGGAAACAATGGCTCATCATGAGGCAGGACGATGCTATGCACGGAATCGTCGGGTAATGAGCCACTCATTGATTGAACCGTGGCGGGTGTTTCGGGCTGGGTTTCGCCCGTATTGTTCAACACGGTTCCACAGCCGACGAAGAAGGCCGCAAGCCCTATGGAGATCGCGGCTCGTGTTGTTTTATTCCTCATACGCGGTCACTCCGCCTTTACGTCAACGTGTTCGATTACATTCCACATAAAACCGCTGCGATTCCACTGGGCTGTGCTCTGAGCTTCCCCGACTGTATTGGTGGCCCGGGCCATGAGCCGATACTGCCCTGGTTGTTTTGGTGTCCAGGACGCCCGCCAGCGCCTCCACGAATACCTCCCGATTTGCGGGTCCAGCCGAGCATCCGCCCAGATGGTTCCCCCGTCCGTTGATACCTCGACTCTGCTGATCCCGTAGCCCGAGTCGAAAGACACACCCTCCAGAATGTTGGGCATTCCGGCATGTACGGTGTCGCCGGGCTCTGGACGAACGATGATCGAACGCACGTTGAACCGAGTGATTGGAACCGTGTCGGTGGCCAGATGCTCAGGAGACTCGGTGCCATTTGGCGCTTTCGGGATGCGATAGGCCTTGTCTGTCCAGAAGTTGCTGAATGCGTGAGGCAACACGGTGATGTCGCTGAGAGCCTTTACCCAATAGGTTCCATACCATCCTGGGACCACGAGACGCAGTGGAAAGCCGTTCACCATCGGCAATGGTTGGCCATTCATCGCATAGGCGATCATCACCTCCCCATCACGTGCGTGGTCAATTGCAAGGGCTTTCACGAAGTCGGGCACGGAGGGCAATGGCGGAGCGTCGAGCCCATTGAAGGAGACGTCTACGGCGCCGGGTTTTATCTGGGCACGATCTAAAATCGACTTCACCGGAACCCCTGTCCATTTGGCATTGCCAGCGGCGCCATTCTTCCATTGACCGCCTGGAATGCGAGGCTCGAAAAAACTGCGGGAATTTCCGGAACATTGATTCACGGCGACGAGGGAAACAGGTTCAAACTGCGACCGAAGCTCATCCATACCGAGTTGCAATGGCGTCCGCACGTGACCGTTTATATTCAGCCGATAAGTTCGAAGATCCACGGAAGTCGGGATTCCTTCCAAGTGCCATCGAACAAAGAAAGCTTCGTTTGGCGTGAGGTCCTGCCGAAAATAGTGAAGCGGAGTTTCCAGTTGCGGCGGCCGGTCGGTGAGCAAGATCAATTCTGCTTTTTCCGGGAACCGCATGAGGTTACGCGTATCCGATGAGGCCGCGAGCAACGAGGTCATTCGATCGGACGAGGCCACCAGGGCCGCTCCTGCGGTTCCGGCGAGTCGAAAAAAGTTTCGGCGGTTCATGAAATTCAAGCTTTCAAACGCCTCTCACGGTTAAGTCCGGTCCTAAGCGGTTACTCACGTCCAAGTAAGAATTAGGATTCGTGATTGGCCCGGCCTATAGGCAAGGCCAGTAGGCTGGCTATTTCGGAGCGCATAGGTTCAACCATGCACTTTCCGCTGGGACCGAAGGAATCGGCGCCAGACATCAAGCTCCGGAATCCAAGCAACCTCGTAGACCAATTCCTGCTCTTCGTCTGCGCATTCCTGTTCATTCCACACCGAGCAATTTTGTGTTTCCCAGTGCACCTTGCATCCCGCGGGGAACGCCCTAACTGGAACGACCGGCTCGTGACTCGATGTTGCGTAAGCCATTTCAACCTCATGACCCATGAACTTCCGAAACGCAATGTTTATTACGGAGGTTCCAGACACCCTTCTTGCATTCCGGATTCCACTCGACAGGACCTCGAGACTAGAGAGAACAATGCTTCGGTCCGAAACAAACACAACAAGTTGCCTTCCATCGACTGAAGCTTGTGTCCACCGAGTGAACCTGGTGTCCACGGACTGACATGGGCCAAGGCCATGTCGTCGGCAGAGTTGTGCGATGGCCTCGTTCGGTGCTGTGAAAGATACGCCGAGATGCGAAGGCGCTCGATCTCAACCGTGAAACCAGATCGAGTGAGACCGAGAAGCCAACGAAGACAGAAAACTTCTCGTCAATTCGTCACCAAAACAACGTTATTTCGGAACCCTTTTTGTTTCTGTGCGAGATTGGAGATATCCCGCCTGAATTGCAGGCGAAAGTGTTGCGCGTCCATCCAGAGGGAAAATTCAAACGATTGCGTAGCACGCAAACGCAGCAGGCTACTTGGTCGCCGCGACCAAGCGCGATCCAGCGGTTTTGAGGCAACGGTTTCGGAGCGACCTTAAACGCTGCGGGCGCACAGAATGTTTCGCAGCATTTTATTTTCCTCCTTGGCACTCCTTGAGGCCACAGCGAAACTCGCCCGAGCAGATGTGTCCGCACCCGCACTTGGGGGGCGTTCCGCGTTGCGTCCAAGACGCTCCAATTATCACCAGAACGAAGTAGGCCCAGAACGCCGAGGCCCACAGATTTCTACGCAGAAACTTCACGAGTGCACCTCCACGTTGTCCAGCAAGCCGACCATCAGCGGACGGACTTGGCTACGCCAGTCCAAGCGTCCATTGCCGTCTCCACGTATTTCCGATGTCCGTTCCACCGCTGCCTCCACCGTTCGAAGGCCATCCTCTGCTCGTCGCGCGCTTCGTGAAAAGATTCGTGAGTTGTAAACCTTCGCCGCCGCGCCGTACGACTCGACTTGCACACGGCGTTCCAGCACAACCGACGATGCGATGGGAATTCTGTAGGCCCCTATCCTGGGATCACGAGCAGCTTTTCCGCCGGGATTTTCGCGACCAGGTCCGGCCCAAGATTGAGGTGCGATGTCGCCGTTTCTGGAGGCAGACGCCTCAGCCAGTTATTCAAGGAGACGTCGATGAATTCATCAGCCTTGAACATTTCCAAAAAGACGGCATCGGTGTCGCCAGTGTTTTCGATGTAATGCCCAGCAACCCTGGGAACAAAGCCTACGTCGTTGGCATTGAAGTCCATCGTGCGGGCTTTTCCTTCGGGCATGACTATGGTCATGCGTCCTTTGCCTGCGATCCAGAACTGCCACTCGCTAGCGTTGGGATGCCAGTGCAACTCGCGCAGGCCTCCAGGCCTGATATTGACGAGCGCGGCGGCGACATTCTTGGAGACAGGAAAATTGCGCGAGTCCACGATGCGAACCTCGCCACCCGGAGTTTTCCTCGTGGGAGCCATGTCCTTCATCTTGAAGGTGTACTGGACGGGAGATTGCACGCGCCGTCCGCCAATCGCTGCTTTATCCTCCGCAAGGGATCGAGGAAGATTTGCCGGGAAAATGTAAAGCGCTTCCTTCGGCAGCTTTGCGATAGCGCTCTTGTCGAGTCCAAAATTTTTCGCCAAGACGCTGGGCGGTGTGTGTGCGACAAGCTCGGAGAGAAGGAAGGTACCTTCTTCGGTGAAGTTACCTTCATCGAAGACCAGCAGGAACTGGCAACCATCCGGCTCAAGGCCCTGAATGGAATGCGGATAACCTGCGGGGAAGAGCCACAGATCGCCCTTGCTCACGTCGTCGATGAACATTGTGCCGTCGGGATTCAAAACTGTAACGCGGGCCTTACCGTAAAGCATCATGGCCCACTCATCTGCCGTGTGCCAGTGCAATTCGCGGAAGCTGCCAGCGGTGAGCCGCATGTTGACACCCGCAAGATCCGTTGAGGAAGGCAACACTGGCTGGTTTACCTCGTGTGTCCAGCCTCCTTCCTGGATGCGCTTATGCACCAGGTCGAAGGAATACCATACCGGACCGATATCTCCGCGATCCGTTGGTGGAGGCATGTTTGAGTTTGGGTTTTCCTCCAGCAGCGGCTTGTTTTCCTGCCCCGGATCACTTCCCGAAAGATCCTTCTCTGCCTGGCGTGTACCTTGCGGCTCCTGCGTATGGGCGGTGAGTCCAGCTAACGCAGCGCTCGCCAGCGCCGTGGAGCTGACTCCTAAGAAATCCCTTCTCGACAGGTCGCCCCCGGGCTTGTTGTCTTGCTGATCACTCATTGACTGCCTCCTTGTTCTGTTGTGCGCCCATGTTGTGCGTGTGGGACCGCACTTTTCTCGGTGATCGAACTGCAATTTCTATCTCGCTGTCCGACCTTTCACCGTGTGCACTTCCATTGCCATGGCGATGGCGCTAAGGAACCCCTTGTATTGGCTCTCCTTTCAACCGGGCGGTGAAAACTCGAAATCGGCAGCAGCGCCTCCTGTCAGCTCGCCAACAGCGAGCAGTAAGCTCCTGTCAACTCGCTGACAGCGTGCCCGAAATTCCACCGCAAGCGGCTCTCATGGTGGAGTAAGGCCCATGTCTTTTGAACGGGAACGCGGAACGGCCGCTGGCTACGGCGGTTAGTCCGGATCACAACTCATACGTCTGGTGGAAAGGTACGCGCTTCGCTCAGCTTCAGCATGGGTAGCCTTACCTAACGTCTGCACGTTTGGGGAAGTCATCGATTACCGACCGTTGAAACTGCGATTGTAGTTGGTCGCTCACACGGCCGGAATAACGAGAGAGTGCCAACACTCCGACACCCTCAGCGAAGCCGGGGATGTGCCCGAAGGATCCGTGATGACCTTATCCTTATAGCCCGTCAGTCACTTCCAAGCCCATTGAGACAGGCTCCCACTGTGGCAGTCGTGTTGCTTCATTCAAGGGCGTGGCCGGTAAGCAGGCAGTTATTCGTGTCGTGCGAGGGATTCATTCCTGAGCAGATCTTGCAACCGCCAGCAACAACTAAGGCCGAAAGGAGCAATGAAAATGAAAAACGGCATGAAGAAGTGGATGGTGGCGGCAATATTCGCGATGATTGTGAGTGTTCAGGCGAACGCCAGCGTCCGTTCCAAAACGATTATAGTTGACCTGCCGTCGGATCTTCCAGAATTGGCACAAGGCCACAGCGAGGCCATGTACCTGCATCATACGCACGCTGCACAGGCGATTCTGTATCTGGAAAAGGATCAAGGGCGAAAGCTGGCCATTCTGGACGTAACTGATCCGGCGCACATTCAGGCTGTTGGGCAGGTTTCGGTCGCAGCACCGGCAACTTACGACTTTGTCCAATACCTGGGGAATTCGACGGTGCTGATTCATTACCGCAACCACTCCGGATTTGCGATTATCAGTTTCAAGAATTACAAAGAGCCGATTCTAACAGCAGAGCCGGGGTACCTGCATCCAGCAAAAGTGCAACCTGACGGGACCGACGCTTTCCTGTTGGTCTCTGCACAGAGCACCACCAGCGTGGCGATACGAGAACCCCAATACTATGAGGTCCTTAGTGTTTCTGGTTCGTCCGGCCCCACACCCCTTGCCACAGTCAAAGGTGTAATCCAGCGAGTGGACCGGCCGGGGACGGGCACCATTTTTCTTCTGAATGAGCAAGGCCTTACAGTCGTGCGGTCACTCGCCGCGGAGGAAGAACACCAGCGCGAGATTTGGGAGAAAGAAGGGAATTGAGCCCGGATCGTAACTGGCTCTTTGCGCTATGAACGGGTAAAACTAAACATCGAATCTCCGGGACCTGGCAGCGGCGATCGCGAACGAACGCCAAACTCAGATCTTCGTTGAAAACCTTTGCCAACCTTCTTATCAGACTGTTCATCAGGCCCAGGCGGTGACGAAAATGCTGGCTGCGCAAGAGTTTTAAGAATCCCCGACACGAGGGCATTGGTGGGTTGGAGGGGAAATTCCCAGCAGTCGGGTCCAGCTTTGCGTTTTGTGCGCCTAAAACAACCACGTTGGTAACGCCAGCGCATCATTGAAACTCTCGTGTTCAAGATGCCAGAGGTTACTCAACCGTGTTGAACGCCTGTTGCTGGAGCTGCAATAGGGAATCGTCGGGCGGATGAGGTCTCGGCTTTTGCAAAGGACTGTTCCAAGGGGGACGACATGACCTGGTGGTTCTTCGTGTGAAAAACAAGGCGTGAATTTTGCCACGATGATTTCGTCGCATGGGGGCGTCGGTGTCAGTCCCAGAAAGTGCCGACACGCTACCTTAATAAGGTAGCGGTCTGAAGTTGATCCCCGTTTGCGCTTGGTGCCTCTGACGGTCTTCGAAACCGTTGGCAGAGCTCGATTGCCGGTTGCCAACATAACCGAACCCTACGGTTGAAAGCCAAAAACGTGTAGCCTTATTCGGCTCAGTCTGGATCGTTTGGTGTGGTGCTGTAGTGAACCCCTACCGTGTGGAAAGAGCTTGGGAAGATGCTCGTGGAATTCCGTGTCCCAGGCGATGATTACTGTCACAGGAACGGCCATGGTTTTGTCGACATTGCCAGGCGCCAGAACTGGCTTGAGGAGCGCTCTGATCGGACGCGACATTTAGGGAGCCACTTGCACGCTCGCTTCGCTGGTCACTAATTGGATCGGCCGCTGCTGCGAGTCCTTGGCGCTCACCTGCACAATCGACAGGGTGCCTGTTCCGGGCGCAAGCCCCTTGATCACGATGCCCATGATCGTGCCCGTGCCGCTCGCCCCTGCCGTGTTTGGTTGACGCGTTGCCGAAATAAGTGCCTGACCATGCTCATTGTCCACTTTCTGCACGATTGCGATCTCTTGTTCCCCAGCCTGCAAGAAGCCACCATGCCGCACTTCTTCCACACTGATCACGGCCCGGTTGTACTGCAGCAGCAACGGAATTGAGAACAGGTCGCTGACATTCTCCACCACTACGCCGACCGTCATGGTCTCTCCGGTTTTCAAAGATAGACTCTGGGGCTCAAAGCGAACCTGCGCGGGCTTTCCGGATTGGGCTGAATTTGAAGGAGCTTGCGCATTGGCTGGGGCGGTTGGAATTTGTTTATTCGCCGGCTGAGAGGCCGTCGGTGGCAGCCGCTGGGGGGCTCGCATTTCGCTCGCGAGCTTAGTCTGTACATTCGTTTCAGAGCCGGCATACAACGCCTTCAAATTGGATTTCGTCCATTCCGGCATGCGCACAATATGGGGCGTCAAGATCATCAGGACCTCGTCGTCGTCGGAGCTTCGATTATCGTCCGAGAACAAGTGCCGGAGGATGGGGACATGCGCGAGGCCTGGCCAGCCATTAAGCTGTTTCGTCTCGGTCTTCGTGATCAAGCCGGCTAGAATGCTTGATTCGCCTTCCTTTAGGCGAATTTCATGCGCAATTTTACGCTGGCTGATGACGGGCTGCTGAATACCGCCGATTGGTTGGAAATTAGAGACAGAAGACACTTCGATTTGCACCTTCAAACTGACGTCGCGGTTTGGGTGAACGCGAGGGGTGACCTCGACGTTGACACCGACATCGATGTACTGGAATTGCGTGTTAACAAGAGGATTCACGAAACCCGCGCCGCTAGTCGAACCCACACCGACTCCCGCTTGGAAGCTGCCGGTTGCCACGGGGACGCGGTCGCCAATATTCAACTTTGCCGGCTGCCCTTCCAGGGAACGAACTTCCGGGTTTTGAATAACCCGCGTAGTGGAATCGGTCAGCAGGAAGTTCGCAGTGGCGCTGGGAAGGGTAAGAACCAGGTCATTCTGATTCAGGTGTGTGAGCTGGTTTAGCGTCACCGTGCCCGGAGCCCCGTTATTGGACCCGTTATTGGCATTGTTCGAGCCGTTGTTATTGTTGCTGGTCGTCGGATTCGGATTGATGGCGATGCTGGCTGATTGTCCCGGCAAAATGCCGAGATCGCGCATACGATCGGTCCGAGCCTCCAGCACTTCCACTTGAATGATGACTTCCGGTTTGGCTTTGTCGATATCGTGAATAAATTTCTCCGCGAGGGCCAATTGGTCCGGCGTTGCGCGGATCGCGATGGCATTCTGCGCGTTCAATTGCTGGATGCGTTTCAAATCCAGGAGTTGCCGCAATCCAGTGACAATTTCAGTCAGGTCTTGCGCTTGAACTGTATTGGAGAGATAGAACGTGCGCAGAAACTGCTCTTCAAAATCACGGCGCTTTTGCGGCTGGTCTGAAGTCACCAGGATAATGTTCTCTGAAATGGGCGTCGAAAACGCCTTGCTCTCAATGCACACGATGTCCAGAGCCTGTTCTAGAGTGACGTCATTCAATTCGACCGAAATTCGCCGTGCCGGAAAATCGGGATCGTAAATAACCGTCAGGCCGGCAAGCTTGCCGATCGTGTCGAAGACGACCTTCGCGTCATTAGTCATTTTTAGATTGATGGGTGCTCGAGAGAACGGCTTGAGCTGCGGAGGAGTTGAAGCGAGCTCCGCCTCGTCGTTATCGCGTGGAGGCTCGGAAGCCGCATTTGCAGTACGCTCCCTGTCGTCAATCATCTCGATGGTCTTTCGCAGTTCCTGCTCGGCCGCTACGCTCGATGGGTCCATGAAGGCCGCCTTCTGAAACTCGCTGGCGGCGTTTTCCAGGTCGCCCTTTTCGCGGAGTTTTAGCCCGTTCTTTGTGTGCAGTTCGCTCGCGCCAAAACGCGCCTGATCGAACTTGATCCTGTATTCTGCGTTCTCGGGATAGGTCTTTAAGGCCTTCTGGTAATACTCAAATGCCGCGTCGTAATCCTGGAGGCCTTGGGCTTTGCGACCGTGATTGAAATCGGTTTTGCCTTTCGGGCAGCCCGCCACCGCCAAGCTGATCCCGGCGAACATAACAATTTTCCCCCACTGGTGCATCTTTCCTCCTTCGACGCCAGTGCTTAAGAACCTCTAGATGTCCGACTCAGTTGAAGAAGGAGCGCATTGCTCTGCGGCCCTTGTGGGCGTGGCCACGAGTCGACTAATCCCTTTGGCTGTTACGTCCCACGTAATCCAGTTCAGATCCGAGACGAAAATCGAGTAATGCGCCGAAACTATGAACACCGTATTCGGCGTGGACGGAAAGGCCATTTATTGTTGATTACGTCAGGTGCGCGAGCCTGTGGTCACTCTGTAGCTACTCGAGATGCTGAGATCCTCCCACTCTTTGTAAGACGGAAGAATCTGCAGAAAGTGTTTCTCGCTGGTGTTGTAGGCGTCACTTCAAAGCAAGAGCGGCAGCAGGATCCTCAACACGTCGCACAAATCGTTGGATGTGCTCTCCATTTCAGCGTTGCAGAATCGGTTGCATAGGATTTGTCCACAACAGACCGCGATCTTGTCTGGCAGCACCACGTCTAGACTTTCTTGATTCGCAGCGGGATGCTCGCCCGCCTGCCGAGGGCCTGCCTTTTAGATCATTCTTCGAGAGTGGCACCACCGGATTTGCGATAGCGTTCAGGACGTGCCGGGAGTTTCGCGAATTCGCTTGAGAGCCGCGCCTCACGGTCGACTAACCTACTCACGGTGGCGAACAGGAAGCTCGCCGACAACCCGCACATCAGAACACCGATGATGCTTTCCACCGGGCCCAATGTCCGCCATGCTTGCGGAAGAACGACATCGCCATAGCCAACGGTGGCATAACTGCTTGTCGAGAAGTAAAACGAAGATTCCCACAATGGAAAACAAAGCCAGCGATAAAAGCCCGCCCAAAGCAGAATCTCCAATACATGCAAACCAATGAACGCAGTCATCAATTGCATCACAAGCATGGCGGAACGGATTGCGCCTAACCTGTGAACGTGGGTCGCAAAACTGGGCCTTGCCCAAGCAATCACCGCGGCCATCCCGGCGCACTGCAGCGAAAGCGTGAGCGTCGCCAGAACAACGGCTGCGCCTGCTTGTCGAGCGAAGGTCATCGGCAAGAGGTAGACACCTCGCCCGAGATTCTAGTGAACAGAGACATTCCCACCTTTACCCAGCTCGTTTCTTTTCAGAAAGAATGAGCCCGCAAACATAAGTGCCGAGGCCACGGACAGCAGCCAGTACACCTCTATGTAAGAGAGAACTGCAGCTTGGGCCTGAACCATAGCGTACAGACGGCCCATTGCCTGTAGTTGCGCCGGTGCCGCTCATCGGACCCTCACATCGGGTTCAAAGAGGAAGGTCGGCCGCAGACGGCGCGTCTAAATGACTCTGACGTTCGGCGAGCTGGCATTTGAGCGAATCGGTCTCCATTTGCGCGAATTCATGCTTTCTACCCTGTTTCCTTCGTGGTTCGCGTAACAAACGCGTTGCTTCTGAGTTCCGCTTCGGCCTGAAACCAATCATCCAGTTCATTGCCGCTGCGGCCGTCACGCTCAAGATAAATTTCATACGCACGGCGCCTGATTTCTTCGTCGTTTGGAGCGCCGTTCGAAGAGGTATTTGCTGTGAGAAGCTCGTTGGGGATTGCGTGAAGCTCCAAAATTTCATTTCTCTTGGCTTTCAAGGTCATACGCGACTCCCTTCTTTTCGCCGCGGAATTCCTCCCGGCTCCGTTGACGCCGCCGGGTCCGGTGAAACACAGAAATCCCAAAATCGCCAAAACCGCGGCGAGCAGAAGCGTCAACATCAGAGCCTCCCCTCATCCCTCATCAGCCGCACGCGTTGCGATCGGCCTGATTTTGCGAGATACATCTCGCGTTACGGATCGCTCGTGAGGTGTCCCTTCCAAACGTCCAAGCCGATCCGACAAAGTGCTCCAGTCTTTTTCGCAACCTCTTTCGCCCTTGGAATATTCGCGCCTTTACCGCGCCAACAGACATCCCCATGATTCGGGCGGTCTCTTCCGTCGATCGCTCGTCGAGATCACGCAACTGTATGGCTCGCCGTGTTCTGCGCGGCAACTCATTCAGGGCAAAGGACAGCATTCGTCTCCACTCTCGCTTTGAGTAAACAGCTTCGGGACCCGGAGCTGAATCCGGGATCTCCAGCGGCGTTACGGTTTCCGCATTCTCGTTCAGGTCGTCGATGGACACTTCGCGGGTATTGCCACTTTTCCGATGCAACATTTGCGCTTCGTTGATTGCGACACGCGTTAACCACGTGGAAAAAGAGGATCTCCCTTCAAATTGGTGCAGGTGGAGGAAGGCCTTTTGAAAGCTCTGCTGCACAATGTCCTCGGCGTCTTGGCGAACACGAGTGCGACGTAGCGCGATGGCGAGAATCCTTTGCTGGTGACGCGCGATCAATACTTCAAACGCCTGGGCATTTCCGCCTTTAGCGGCAGCAATCAGCGCGGACTCATCCCCTTCTGGGACATTGCGGATAGGAGGGACTTCTGGTGCTCGTTTGTCGAACACTTTTACGAGTGGCGGCACAGTGTCCCTCCGGGTCCGTACGTAAAATCAGGTGTGTTGGTGTTCAATCTATTGTTTTGGCGCATGTGTGCTCTGAATTCTTGCCTGGGATTCTTTTGCCAAGTTCCGGGTTCGCAAGCACTGACGGCGAGCAAGCGATGACATTCGCTAGGAAAGCAGCAAACAAACAAAGAAACCAAATGAATGGAGCATGTCTTGTGCCGCCTTTCAGATGTTCAAGCACGTGTTTGGTATAGATACCCGTGGCGACGAATTGCGTGCCTTCCTTTGACATGGAGCGCAAGAACCGTAGCCCGCTGTTGTCGATGAATGTGACCCCACTAAGATCGACTGTGCATGTTCGTCCGTTCTGCGAACGGTGCCTGTTTCTCCAGCATGTCTTCAGCTCGCCGACCCACGGTTGCACCAAACGACCTTCGAGAGTCCACCTTTGCTCCGTGGCCGTCTCGGCGATCGTGATTCGCAACATTCGCGTGGCTCGCTTTCTCGCTCAGTGGCGGCGGCTCCGTAGTCGACCGACCAGTGCGACCACCCAATTTCAGAGTATTTCCGAGCGCTGAATCTTCACGAACGGGACGTCGTTCGCAACCGCTTGCGCATATGAACTTCCGACCCGCCTCGTTCAAAATGCACATCGTCCATGTACGCTTTCATCAGCAGTATTCCGCGCCCATGCTCGGAAAGTGGGTCCGATATGAATCCATCGGCCCGTGTCTGTCCGAAGTCGAATCCTTTTCCCTGGTCCGTCACGACGATGGATATTTCCTTGTCTGGCCAGCAGCGGCACCGGATGTGTACTTTCGCTTCTGGATGCTCGCGATTGCCGTGCAGGACGGCATTACCCAGAGCCTCACGGAGCGCCAGTTCGACACCGAATTCTTCTCCCGGAACACAATGCGACCCCTCAATCAGCAGCATCAGACGTTCCACCAGCGGTGAGATGGCTTGAACCTTGCTTGGCATCCAGGAATCAATTTCCAGGACGGCGGAAGAAATGGGATTTCTTCGTGAGAACCGCGCTTGAGAATCCGCTGCTCCATTCAGGCTTCGCATCTCTCGCATGGCGAACCCCTCATGCTCAGGAGAAATGCAGCGTGAAGGCCAAAGTGCGGAGGGATCCGAAAGTCGCGGAACTTACTGATTTGTACGGGGATGACAAGCTGCTAGGCGGTTCCTTAGATTGCGCTGCCAACGTGGCAGTGCCGGATTTGCGGTACCGTGCCAGTTTTGTGGCACACGGGAAAAATTCAATAGGGTGAAGCTGTCTTGCGCCCCCGTTAGGCTGGGTGGCGGGCGATTCCGAGCTTGCGAATTCTCTGCTGGAGGGTGGAGCGCTTCATTCCAAGCTGCGTCGCGGCGCCCTTCGGGCCCGCCACAACCCAGTTGCTCTGCTCCAGCGCCTTGAGGATCTGCTGACGTTCTGATTGCTCCAGGACGTCTTGAAGTGCCCCGTTAGCCGGCGTTTTGAGGGAGACGCTTTTTTCTAGCTCACGGCCGGCCTTAGGAAAATTCAGATCAGCCAGATCGACGCTTAGAGCAGGACTTGTAGAAACAATGACGGCGCGCTCGATCACGTTCTGCAGTTCTCGTATGTTTCCCGGCCAATAGTATCGGCATAGGGCATCCATCGTCGCCGACGGAATTGTTTCAATCACCTTGTTCATACGCCTGGAGAATTGCTGTGCGAAGTTCCGCGCGAGGAGCGGAATATCCCCTTCGCGCTCTCGCAAGGGTGGCACGTGGACCGGAAACACGTTGAGGCGAAAAAACAGATCGGATCGGAATTTCTGCTCGCTTACCATCGCTTCCAGGTTGCGGTTCGTCGCGGCAATCAAACGCGCGTCTGTCCGGAGCGTCCGAGAGCTTCCCAGTCGTTCGAATTCCCTCTCTTGCAGCACGCGGAGCAGTTTCGTCTGCAACTCGAGAGGCACCTCCCCGATCTCATCCAGAAAAATCGTGCCGCCGTTCGCCACTTCGAAACGGCCGAGGCGCTGCGCGATCGCTCCCGTGAACGCGCCTTTTTCGTGTCCGAACAGTTCACTTTCCAGCAAGCCCGTCGGAATGGCCGCGCAGTTGAGCTTGACGAAGGGCTTTGAGCGCCGTGGGCTCAAATCATGAATGGCTCGCGCAATCAGTTCCTTGCCCGTGCCCGTCTCTCCATAAATCAGCACCGTCGACTCGGTCGGCGCAACAGTTTCCACTCGCTTGAGGACCTTGCGCAGGGAAGCGCTGTTTCCCACCATCTGGGCAAAATTCATTTCGCTACGGATTTCATCTTCGAGATACAGCTTTTCCTGGGCCAACTTGTCCTTCAGCTCTCGAATCTCCCCAAAGGCAAGCGCATTCTCCACGGCTATGGCAACCTGATTCGCGATTTGGCACAGAAACTTGATATCGTCGCCGGCAAACGCATTGTCCTGGTATTTGACCACACCGAATGCCCCCAACACGCGGCCTCGGCTAACAAGAGGAAGGACGCAGACCGTTCCAACTTCGGCTTGCGCGGTGTCCTTCATTCCCAGTCGCCTTGCCTCCTGGACGCTGCCGCACCAAAGTTTGCCGGTTCGAAAAACTGTTCCAGAGATATCTTCGTCAAGGGGAACTAGGCTCTCCTCATGGATGGATTCGACGCTAAAGGGAAAATCCATTGCGTAGATCCGTAAGTGCGTATTGTTCCTATCGGGAAGAGTAATGCCGGCGCCGTCGCAACCCATAACGCGGCGGGTGCTCGCCACCACGGCTCGGAGAAGATCCCGGAAGTCGAGATTGGAAACCAAGTGATTGGTCAATTCAAGGAGAAGTCCGACACGCTCGTTCTTCTTCAGCAACTTCTGTTCTGAGGCCTGCGCTGCATCAAAGTGCAGTGCATTATCGAATGCGAGAGCAATCTGCTCAGCCACTACCGAAAGAAAGTGAACTTCTTCGGCGGTATAGATATCCGCAGTTTTACTTGCAAAGGTGAGCGCTCCGACCTTGCTGTGGGCTGTGGTTAAGGGAAGAGTGCACACACTGCGGATTCCATGCTTCTTCAAAATCTCGCGGAATTTGCAAACCTGGGCGTCCTGTGTTGCAAGCGAAGTGACCAAAGGCTCTTGGTTCTGGTAGACCCACCAGACATCGGATTCCTCCATTTTCAGTTCCGGGTCTGGAAGGATATCTGCCTCTGTCTCAGCGTCGACGAAATGCCGGTGAAAGGTATTCAATTTCTCGTCACAAACAGACACACCGACATGATCAAACTGGATGACCCGGTGCAGTTCCCTCACTAGCGCGCGAAACAGATCCTGCGGATCTCGATACGTTCCGATAGCATTCGATACGCGAATGAGCGTTTCGTACCGTGTCTCAGGCACCGGAACTGCAAGGATTTCTGAATTGTTGCTCATAGTCTGTGCACCACCGGAGTAAGTCCGGGTTCTTCTCCATGTGATGCCCGACCTGGCGCAATTGGTGCCACAAAACGGGCACGCTACCGCAAACGCGGCAGTGCCACTCTGGCAGTTTAACTACGCGGGTTGCCTCTCCACACCCCATCTCACGACAAATCAACAAGTTCGGCTCTCATTGGTGCGCATTGCTCTTTGGCAGGCGCGCTGCACTATTCCCTTCGCGGGACACGTGCGGCTGTTTAAAAACCCAGAAAAATAGCTTGCCGAATTTCGATTCGAAAGATAGGCCATGAATAGTCTTCTTAGACACAGTCTGGTTGTAGGCGGAGTGGTTGGTCTGATCGTAATTACTCTGGTCATTGGAGCCCTGCGCCCGAAGCACGCGTCCGGCGCAGGAACGGCAGCGCCTCCAGTAGTCATGGTCGCGCAGGTCGAGCAGAACGATGTTGACCTATACAGCGACTGGATCGGTACGTTGGCAGGAGAGGTGAATGCCAATGTTCAAGCGGAGGTCACCGGGTATTTGCTCCGGCGCGATTACCAGGAAGGGTCGTCGGTAAGGAAAGGCCAATTACTTTTTGAGATCGATCCACGGCCCTTTCAGGCCGCGCTCGACCAAGCCGAAGGACAGCTAGCGCAGGCGATTGCGCAACTTGCGAACGCCGAAGCCGTTCAAGGTCGCACCCAACTCGATGTGGAGCGATACACTCCCTTGGCAAAGGAGCAGGCGGCGAGCCAGCAAGACCTCGACAATGCCAACCAGAATAATTTAGCTGCGAAGGCTACGGTGGCTACAGACAGGGCGCAAATCAAAACCGCCGAAGCCGCCGTCGAAACGGCAAAGCTGAACCTTGGTTTCACCAGAATCATTTCGCCTGTCGACGGCATCGCCGATGTTGCAAGGGCGCAGGTCGGCGATCTGGTCAGTTCAAGTAGCGGAACGCTGACGACCGTTTCGACGCTCGACCCCATCAGGGACTACTTCACCGTCAGCGAACAAGATTATCTCCAATTGAAGAAGCAGTTTTCAGGCTCGGACAAACAGCGATGGAAACTGGAGCTCATCCTCGCTGACGGGTCAATCTATCCTCGCGAGGGCGTCTTCTACTTCGCGGGCCGCGCCGTCGATCAAAACACCGGCGCGATCCAGCTGGCGGCACTGTTTCCCAATCCTGGCAATCTTCTTCGTCCCGGACAGTACGGCAAAGTCCGCGCCGTAGTCCGAACGGAGAAAGGTGCCTTAGTGATCCCTCAGGCTGCGGTCACCGATCTGCAAGGGAGTTACCAAGTGAATGTTGTCGGCGCGGACGACAAGATCGTCGTCCGGTCGGTCAAAGTTGGAGACCGCTTTGGCACCATGTGGATTATCCGGGACGGACTGAAGGCCGGTGAACGGGTGGTCGCGCAAGGCCAGCAGGCTCTTCGGCCGGGCACAATCGTGCAGACCAAACCATTTGTGGCCCAATGAAGGCGCACAGGGGCGTCGGAACAGAAGCAACGTGAGTGTTGCGCGCGAGGACTAGCGTAGCCCGGATTCCTCCCGTGTGCTCCTCTCTCCGAAGAAGCGAGTACCGAGCTCTCTGACTTTGATCGAAAGGAATCAAGATCCATGTCGAATTTTTTTATCAGGCGGCCCATCGTGGCGATGGTAATCGCCATCCTGACAGTGATTGTTGGCGGGGTCACCATCGCAACTCTGCCCGTGGCGCAGTTTCCGAATATCGTTCCACCGGAAATTCAACTGCAGGCCTCTTATGTGGGCGCGGACGCGCAGGCCCTGGAGCAATCCGTCGCCACACCTATCGAACAGCAAATCAACGGCGTGGACAACATGAACTACATGTACTCCCTGAACGCCACGGGCAACTCGCAAACCACCATGGTCGTGGATTTCGACCTGAAGACGGACCCGAACACCGATCTCATCCTCACACAGTCTCGCGAGCAACTGGCTGCCGGTCAGCTTCCGCAGGACGTCAACACTTACGGGGTCACTATTCGAAAGTCCGTTACCGCACCGCTGATGCTGGTCGGGCTATATTCCCCAAAGGGCACCTTCGATACCAAGTTCCTCGGCAACTACGCTTACATCAACCTCAACGATCCCATCGCCCGCTTGTATGGTGTGGGCCAGACACAGGTTTTTGGCGCGGGGCAGTATGCGATGAGGCTCTGGGTACAGCCAGACAAACTGGCGAAGCTGGGCATCACGGTCACGGACATCGTCAATGCAGTGCAGCAGCAGAACACGGTCAACCCTGCCGGTCAGGTCGGCGGTGAACCAGCCCCCGCGAACCAGCAATTCACATATTCCGTGCTTGCCCAAGGGCGCCTGACGTCCCCGGAGCAATTCGAAGACGTGATTGTGCGCGAGGCCCCCGATGGCGGGATCGTTCGCCTGAAAGACGTAGCCCGCGTCGAGCTGGGCGCACAGGACTACAGCATTGTCAGCCGCTTGAACGGCAAGCCCGCCATCGTCATCCCGGTCTACCAGTTGCCCGGCACGAACGCGGTCGAGACAGCCGCGGGTGTCCGCAAGCTGATGGCGGAGATGAAGCAAAGCTTCCCGGAAGATATGGACTACGCCATCTCACTGGACCAGACCGCCGCAGTTACCGAAGGCATGAAGGAGATTATTCAAACCCTGTTGATCGCGATTGTGCTGGTCATTCTTGTCGTGTACCTCTTCCTGCAAGACTGGCGCGCTACGCTGATCCCGCTGCTTGCCGTGCCCGTCTCGCTCGTTGGCACTTTTGTTTTCTTCCCGCTTTTTGGCTTCTCCATCAATACACTTTCGATGTTCGGATTGGTGCTGGCCGTCGGCCTGGTGGTGGACGATGCCATTGTCGTCGTCGAAGGCGTGCAACGTCACATTGAGGAAGGTCTCGCTCCCAAGGACGCTGCGCGAAAAGCCATGGCGGAGCTCTCGGGCCCGGTCATCGGTATTGCTTTGGTGTTGTCCGCCGTATTCGTACCCACCGCCTTTATTCCCGGTATCACCGGGCGGCTTTACCAGCAATTCGCCGTGACCATCGCCATTTCGGTTTTGCTCTCGGCGTTCAATGCGCTGACTCTCAGCCCGGCGCTCGCGGCTCTGCTGCTGCGCCCCAAGAAACAAAACACGGGGTTGCTCAACCGCTTTTTCGATTGGTTTAACCGCGTGTTTGGACGCGCCACGGACGGCTATGTCCGTTTGTGCGCCGGACTGATTCGCAAGAGCGCCGTTGCCATGGTGGTGCTGGCGGTCCTCAGCGTTGCGGCTGGTTTTTTTGGCAGCCGCTTGCCTTCGAGCTTCCTGCCCGATGAAGACCAGGGCTATGTGTACATCAACATGGATCTTCCGAATGCCGCTTCGCTCGAGCGCACGAGCGAAGCCGCGAGGCAGGTCGAGGAGATCCTCACTAACACGCCAGGCGTCGAATACACCACGAGTGTTGTTGGCTTTAGCTTGCTCAGCTTTGTGCGGACTACTTACAACGGCTTCTTCTTCGTCACGCTGAAGCCCTGGAGCAGCCGCGAAACACGAGCGGAACAGTTTCAGGAAATCAAGCAGCGCTTGAACCAGCAGCTCAGCCGGCTTCCGCAAGGGACTGCTTTCAGCTTTTCGCCGCCAGCGATCCCTGGCGTCGGCACTTCTGGCGGTTTTCAATTCGTGCTGGAAGACCGAGCCGGGCGAAATGTTGCCTTTCTGGCGGGCAATCTCGACAAGTTCATGGCCGCTGCCCGCAAACGCCCCGAAATTGGCTATATCAGCACCACGTTTCTGCCCAGCGTTCCGCAACAGTTCCTGGAGGTCAATCGGGAGCGTGTGTTGAAGCAGGGTGTGGCCATCAGTGACGTCTACAGAACTATTCAGTCATTCATGGGTGGCCTGTTCATCAACTACTTCAACGACTTCGGCCGTACTTGGCAAGTGTACGTGGAGGCCGAAGCGCCTTACCGGGCGAATATGCAGAACCTCGGTCAGTTCTATGTGCGCAACAGCGGAGGCCAAACGGTTCCGCTCTCCGCACTGACGAAGTTTGAGTCGCGTTCGGGCCCCGAATTCACCATGCGCTACAACGAGTATCGCTCTGCGCAAATCAACGGCAGCGCCGCGCCGGGCTATAGCTCGGACCAGGCCACTGCTGCTCTGGAAGATGTCTTCAAGCAAACCATGCCTCGGGAAATGGGTTTTGATTACATGGGCATGTCCTATCAGGAGCAGCAGGCACGCAAAGGCGTCCCGGCCTGGGCAATCTTCGGATTGTCGCTGCTGTTTGTCTTTCTGATTCTGGCGGCGTTGTACGAAAGCTGGTCGCTGCCATTCAGCGTATTGCTGAGCACACCGGTCGCGGTATTCGGCGCCTTCGCGGTGTTGTGGCTGCGTCGAGTGGTGCTCAGCGCTTTTTATCCCGCCTACATGGTTCAGATCGAGACCGACGTCTATTCGCAAATCGGGCTGGTGATGCTGATCGGCCTGGCCGCCAAGAACGCAATTCTGATCGTCGAGTTCGCCAAGGAAGAGCACGAAAAGGGCAAGCCTATCGCGGATGCGGCGCTCGAAGGCGCCAAGCTCCGTCTGCGGCCAATCCTGATGACTTCGTTCGCGTTCATTCTGGGCTGCGTGCCCTTGTGGATCGCCACTGGCGCCGGTTCGGTGGCTCGCCAAATTATGGGGACGGCCGTAATCGGCGGCATGCTGGCCGCGAGCGTGATCGGAATCTTTCTTATCCCCGTGATTTTTTTCCTGATTGAGAAATGGTCGGGTGCAGGCAAGGAGCACGCTCCCGCTGTAGCGTCGGCAACGCCAGCGCCCGCGCCGGGAGATTGAATTGGGCCACCAACTAATGGAGGAGCGGAGCGCACAGTGAAGCGATTCATAAAGAGGTTTGGACCCTTGGTTTGCGTTATCTTGGCATCGAGTTTCAGCGGCGGGTGCATGGTGGGCCCGAACTACCATAAGCCTGCCGTGCAAACTCCCGCAGCGTACCGCGAGTTGCAAGAAAGTACGCAGACACAAGCTCAGGTAGCTTCTTTCGCGGACCTTCCCTGGTGGCAAGTCTTCCAAGACCCGCAGCTCCAGGAGCTGATCCGCATCGCCTTAAAGCAGAATTACGACCTGCAGCTGGCCACGGAACGCATCAAAGCCGAGCGCGCGCAACTGGCGATCACGCGTTCGTATCTTTTTCCGCAAGCGCAAGGCGACGGTAAGTTTACGGGCGGCAAGGAACAGAATTTTCAGTCGAAATCAAATTTCTTCGCGCTTACCGCCGATGCCGCCTTCCAGCTCGACCTCTTCGGCAAGTTGCGCAGAGAGACCGAAGCGGCACGCGCCCAGCTTCTGGCTACGGAAGATGCGCAGCGCACGGTCATGCTTACCCTCGTCAGCGATGTGGCCAGCGACTACTTCACGCTTCTGCAGCTGGATCTGGAACTTCAAATCACGCGCGATACCGTGAAGACCCAACAAGATTCCGTCAAACTCACCTCGCTCCGAGTGGACCACGGCGTCGCCACCAAGCTGGATGTGCTTCAGGCCCAGCAAGTGCTTGACACCGCAAATGCGCAGATCCCGGACCTCGAGAGACTGATTGGCCAGGAGGAAGATGCCATCAGCATTCTCATTGGCGAGTACCCCCAAGGCGTGCAACGCGGACGCCCGCTCACGGAACAGCCGCTTCCTCCTGAAGTGCCGTCGGGATTGCCTTCCGCGCTGCTCGAGCGGCGGCCCGACATTCGCCAAGCCGAACAAATGCTCGTTGCCGCGAACGCCGAGATCGGCGTCGCGAAAGCGTCGTTTTTCCCACAAATATCGCTGACCGGCTCGGGCGGCGGCGCATTTGGCCGCAGCAGTGTTTTCACCAGCATGATGAGCTCGCAATCAAGCATCTGGTCCTACGGCGCGCAGGTAACCCAGCCCATTTTCACGGGCGGTGCACTTCGCGGAAACCTGCATCTGGCCGAGTCGCAACACGAGCAGGCTTTGATCGCTTACAAGCAGGCCATTCAGCACGCCTTTGGTGATGTGTCCGACGCACTGATCGGATATCAGAAATTCCACGAAGTGCGAGTTCGCCAGGAACAGGCTGTAGCAGACCTGGAAGAGTCCGTCCGCCTCTCCATTCTGCGCTACCAGGGCGGTACCACCACCTATCTCGAAGTGCTGGACGGCCAACGGTCGCTCTTTACCGCAGAACTCACTCTGGCGGAGGCGCGAGGCAACGAGTATCAGAGTCTCGTGCAACTCTACCGGGCTCTTGGCGGCGGTTGGCAGACATAGCCGTCTTATACAGAGTTCCGTTCGTCGAATACGAAAGAAAAGTTTTGTCGACGAGAATTTTCAATTTCGTTGGGACGGTGAGTGTGGAAGGTTGAATGCGATGTCACCAATTCAAAATCGACATCTTTCAGACAGATTAATCAGGGCAAAGACCGTTTACTCGAGTCGACCGTCTGAGCCAGCACAACTCAGGATTTGGTCGCCAAAAACCGTCTCCTAACTGGTCATGATCTGGCCAGACGAGTGCCTCTTCCGTGAGCCCAACAATTAGAACTGAGAAGGGCGTTGCGCAGAAATTTTTGTCGCCCAATTCCTGAGCGTCGCATCCAAACCCCGAACCAACCCTGCCTA